>WPCI01358538.1_pt1 | contig 47303 bp, 48 predicted proteins | sample 5399871 | NCBI WGS metagenome assembly WPCI01 (sample SAMN12869469, study PRJNA574797) | sludge metagenome | isolation source: wastewater treatment of pH7 | place: China:Beijing | collected 2019-05-20 | reverse complement strand
GTGCAATCAGCTGGCCAGTTTGGCGGCAAACTCGACCAGGCGGCGGGCCTGGAAACGGACCGAGGCCAGTTCTTCTTCAGTGGGGCCACCCATGGTGATGCTGGCGCCATAGGGGTTGCCGCCGGAGGCGAAGATCACCGGGTCGGCGTAGCCGGGGGTAACAATGATCGAGCCCCAGTGCATGAAGGTGGTGTAGAAGCCGACCAGGGTGGATTCCTGGCCACCATGGATATTCTGGGCGCTGGTCATGGCGCTTACCGCCTTGTTGGTCAGGCCGCCTTTTTGCCAGATACCGCCCAGGGTATCGATGAAGGCACGCATCTGGCTGGCAACGGTGCCGAAGCGGGTCGGTGCGCTGAACAGGAAGGCGTTGGCCCATTCCAGGTCATCCGCAGTGGCTTCGGGGATGTGGGCTGTGGCTTCGGTGTGCTTGCGCCAGGCCTCGACCGAGTTGACGATTTCGGCCGGCACGGTTTCCCGTGCCTTGCGCAGACGGACCTCGGCACCGGCGGCGGTTGCCTCATCGGCGGCGGTCTGTGCCATGGCATAGTTGGTGCCGTAGGTGCTGTAGTAAACGATGGTCAGTTTGACGTTGTTCATGACATGACTCCTGTTGCTTGGGTGATGGCTGCAGTGGCCAGCTTTGCGGCCTGCTGGCAGCCCCGGATACCGCTTGCTGTTCAGGCTCCGGTGATGACTACCGGCCCGAGCTGCTCACGTCCGTGTGGCGCACTGAAGTCCTGTTCCGGGCCAATGGAAATGATGCCGTAGGGGTTGATGGTCGGGTGGCTGCGGAAATAATGGTGACGGATGTGATCCATGTACACCGTGCTTGCTACGCCGGGCAGCTGGTAGATGTCACGCAGCAGGCCGCTCAGGTTGGGGTAATCGGCGATGCGCTTGCGGTCGCACTTGAAGTGGGTCACGTATACGGCATCGAAGCGTAGCAATGTGGTCCACAGGCGCAGGTCGGCTTCGGTCAGGGTATTGCCGGTGAGGAACCTGTGGCCGGCCAGACGCTCTTCGAGCTGCTCCAGCATGTCGAACACCTCGTGCACGGCCTCGTCATAGGCATGCTGGCTGGTGGCAAAACCGGCACGGTAAACGCCGTTGTTGAGGCTCGGATAGATCATGTCGTTGAGCCTGTCGATTTCCTCGCGCAAGGCTTCGGGGTAATAATCTCCAGCCCGGGCACCGATGCCGTCAAAGGCGCTGTTGAGCATGCGGATGATTTCCGATGACTCGTTGCTGACGATGGTCTGGCGCTGCTTGTCCCAGAGCACGGGTACGGTGACGCGGCCGGTAAACGCGGGGTCGGCCTTCTGGTACAGCTGATACAGCATTGACAGGCCGTACAGTGGGTCGCCATCGGCGGTGTTGAAATCGGTACGCAGCTCCCAGCCGTTTTCCAGCATCAGCGGGTGTACGCTGGAAATGCTGATGTGCTGCTCAAGACCCTTCCAGGCACGCATGATCAGGGTGCGGTGGGCCCAGGGACAGGCATAGGAAACATAGAGGTGATAGCGTCCGCTCTCGGCGGCAAAGCCGCCTTCACCACTGGGGCCGGCGCTGCCATCGGCCGTGACCCAGTTGCGGTACTGGCTTTCCTTGCGCTCGAAGCGGCCGCCGGTGCTTTCGGTGTCATACCAGTGGTCGTGCCACTGGCCGTCGATTAAAAGTCCCATCTGATACTCCTGAAAAAGGTTTGGCGGGTTGTCCGGCGCTTCTGGCAACGGTTCCGCTGCAATTTGTTAGACAGCCTTGCTGTACGGAGCGGGGATCGAAGTGGTCGGCAAAGCACCAGGCACCCACCATGCGCTGGTTGCACGGCGTGCATGGGTCCATGTTACGGGCAAGGGCGGTGATGGATAAAGGGGAGAAGTACAACAGACTGTTGCACAGGCGGGAAAGCATGGGAAGGTGCTGAGGGGTGCCGGAAGCCCGGCAGGCCGCGACACCTGACAATGGCGTCGCGGCAGGCAGGCAGTTACTGGCCGTCGGCGATGTGCAGGATGGCATCCATTTCCACAGCAGAGTCGCGTGGCAGGGCCGCCACGCCAATGGCTGCACGGGCCGGATAGGGCGGCTGGAAGTAGCGTGCCATCAGCTCGTTGACGGTACCGAAGTGCTTGAGGTCGGTCAGGAAGATGTTCAGCTTGACCACATCGGCCAGGCTGCCGCCAGCGGCTTCGGCCACCGCCTTGAGGTTTTCGAATACCTGGATGGTTTGCGCCTCGAAGCCTTCGGCCATTTCCATGGTTTGCGGGTTCAGGGGGATTTGACCGGACAGGTAGACGGTGGGGCCGACCTTGACGGCCTGGGAGTAGGTGCCAATGGCGGCGGGAGCCAGTGCGGTGTTGATGACGGTCTTGTTCATGGAGTCTCCGGTGGTGTTGGCGTGAAAAATGATATGGGCGGGGTTGTATGCAGCGGACCTGACCATGCTGCGGTAAGGGTGACGGCAACATGGGTGCGTCTGCTCCGGTCGGGCCTGTAGTCCCGGACGGGACCGCAGGTCAGGTATCAGGCGCGGGCACGGGCAATGCGGGTGACTCCGCTCAGGGTGCGCAACCGGCGGATGACACGGGCGAGGTGAATCCGGTCACGTACACTGATGACCAGCTGGACCACGCTGAGACGGCCGTCTTTTTCGTCCACGCTGATTTTCTCGATGTTGCCGTCCGCTTCGCTGACAGTTCCGGCCAGCAGGGCGATCAGGCCGCGCTGGTGGGTCAGTTCGATGCGCAGGTCGACGTTGAATTCGCCGCTGATGTCCCTGGCCCAACTCAGGGGGATATATTTTTCCGGCTGGTTGCGGATGTCGGCCAGGTTGCGGCAGGACTCACGATGCACCACCATGCCCTTGCCGGCCGACAGGTGACCGACAATCGGATCACCGGGAATCGGGCCGCAACAGCGTGCGTAATTCAGCACCATGCCTTCGGTGCCATGAATGACCAGTGGTTCGTCCACTACCGGGTGCTGCTCGCTGTTGCTGTCGGCCAGCAGGCGACGGGCCACGACCTGCGCGGTGCGGGTACCCAGCCCGATGCTTTCCAGTACGGCATCCAGGCTGTCCTGCTGGTATTCGTCCAGCAGTGCGTCAATGCGGGCCGGAGCAATGTCGTCCAGTTTTGCGGCATGAATATCCAGTGCCTTGTCCAGCAGGCGGCGGCCCAGTTCGACCGACTCGTCATGCTGTTGCAGTTTCAGGGCATGGCGGATATGGGTGCGGGCCTTGCCAGTGACAACAAAGTTGAGCCAGGCCGGATTGGGGCGGCTGCTGGGGCCGGTAATGATTTCCACCGTGGCACCACTGGCCAGCGGCTGTGACAGCGGTGCCAGGCGGCGGTTGACGCGGCAGGCAATGCAGGCGTTGCCAATGTCGGTGTGCACGGCATAGGCGAAATCGACCGCAGTTGCCCCCTTGGGCATTTCCATGATCCGGCCGTTGGGCGTGAAGACGTAGACCTCGTCGGGGAACAGGTCGATCTTGACGTTCTCGATGAACTCCAGTGAGCTGCCGGCACTTTGCTGCAACTCCAGCAGGCCCTTGACCCAGCGCCGGGCGCGGGCGTGGCTGGTGCCCTTGTCCTGGCTGTCGCTCTTGTACAACCAGTGGGCAGCGATGCCGTTGTTGGCCAGCTCTTCCATGTCGCGGGTACGGATCTGGATCTCGATCGGTACCCCGTGCATGCCGAACAAGGTGGTGTGCAGCGACTGGTAACCATTGGCCTTGGGAATCGCGATGTAATCCTTGAAACGGCCCGGAATTGGTTTGTACAGGCTGTGTACTGCGCCCAGCACGCGGTAGCAGGTATCGACCTTGTCGACCACGATGCGGAAGGCATAGACGTCCATGATTTCATTGAACGACTTGCGCTTGGATTTCATCTTGCGGTAGATGCTGTACAGGTGTTTCTGGCGGCCGCTGACCTCGCCGGGCAGCCCTTCACGCTCCAGGCAGTGAATGATTGACTCTTCGATTTTGGTGACGATTTCCTTGCGGTTGCCACGGGCCTGGCGCACGGCCGTCTGGATACGCTCGGCGCGCATCGGGTGCATGGCACGGAAGCCCAGATCCTCGAACTCCGCATACATGCTGTGGATGCCCAGCCGCTTGGCGATCGGGGCATAGATTTCCAGGGTTTCCTTGGCGATGCGACGGCGTTTTTCCGCATTCAGCGCGCCAAGGGTGCGCATGTTGTGCAGGCGGTCAGCCAGCTTGACCAGAATCACGCGGATGTCGCGGGCCATGGCCATGGCCATTTTCTGGAAGTTTTCCGCCTGGGCTTCGGCCTTGGTGCCGAATTTCATCTGCGTGAGCTTGCTCACGCCGTCCACCATTTCCGCCACGCTTTCGCCAAACTGGGCGACCAGCGCCTCCTTGGGAATGCCGGTATCCTCGATCACGTCGTGCAGCATGGCGGCCATCAGGCTTTGATGGTCCATGTGCATTTCCGCCAGGATGGTGGCCACCGCCAGCGGGTGGGTGATGTAGTGGTCACCACTGCTGCGCAGCTGGCCGTCATGGGCCTGCTCGGCGTAATAGTAGGCCCGCCGGACCAGGTTGACCTGATCCGGACCAAGGTAGTCTCCCAGCTGTCCGGCAAGGCGTTCAACGGCAGGCATGCGGATCTCCTTCAGGTTCGGGCGGCGGATGCTTCAGGCTGTTGCGGTGCAGCGGATGGTGGCGCAGCCGATTGGCTGCACTGCCAGTCAGTTGATGCTGTCGTCAAAGGCGGCAAACAGCGGCTCGTCCATGATGGTGGCTTCTTCGATGGCGACCGATTCGGCGTTGATCAGGCCTTCGGCAATTTCACGCAGTGCCAGTACGGTCGGCTTGTCGTTTTCCAGCGGAACCTTGGGTTCCAGGCCGCCGGTGGCAATCTGGCGGGAGCGCTTGGTCGCCAGCATCACCAGTTCAAAGCGGTTTTCCACGTTTTCCAGGCAGTCTTCAACGGTCACTCGGGCCATGGTGCATCCTCCAGTTCAGTCCGGCAGCCGGTTGGCGGCTGCACGTTATGCAAATAAGTGTAAAAAAATGCTTCCAATAAGGGAAGGGTGTTTGCCGGCCTGCCGGGCGATCATGCGGCACATGCGAAAATCAACAAGGATACGGCGGGCAGGACAGCACATTCTAGCACAGGCAGCCTGTGCCGGCAGCAGATAGCGCAAGGATGCAGCGGAGTCAGCTGCCTTGCAGCAGCATGCTCAGCAGTTCGCCATGACGTTGCTGCTGGGCGGACTGTTTCAGGCGTCCGCTGATGAAAATCGACTTGAGCTCATTCAGGGCCAGATTGAAATCATCGTTGATGATCAGATAGTCATATTCGACATAGTGGCTCATTTCGGCGGCGGCCTGCTGCATGCGGCTTTCGATGATGTCCCCGTTGTCCTGCCCGCGGTTGTTCAGGCGCTGGCGCAGGGCGGCGGTGCTGGGCGGCAGGATGAACACGGAGCAGGCATCAGGTGCCAGACGGCGTACCTGCTGGGCACCCTGCCAGTCGATCTCGAGAATCAGGTCGTGGCCCTGGGCCAGGGTCTGTCTTACCCAGGGGTGCGAGGTACCGTAATAGTTGCCGAAGACTTCGGCATGTTCAAGAAACTCGCCGCGGCCGATCATGGCCTGGAAGTCGTCTACGCTGGTGAAGTGGTAGTTGACGCCATCGGATTCACCCGGACGGGCGGCGCGGGTGGTATGGGAAACGGATACGCGGACAAATGGCAGGTCATCCAGCAGGGCCTTGACCAGACTGGTTTTGCCGGCACCCGAAGGGGCGGAAATGATGTAAAGGGTGCCTGTGCCTTGTCTGCTCATGTGTGTTCCTGCTCTCCGCTCTGGCAGCTGCCGTGGGTAAATGCTGTATTCTACAGGATCACGGTAACACTAAAAGGGTTACGGCCAACTGTGTGCCTGTGCCTGTGCCTGTGCCCGGTGCGGCTGGTGCACGAGATGCTTCTGGAGACCTGTATGGACTTGAATCTGGCCCGGACTTTTTTGACGGTGGTATATGGCGGCAGCTTTGTGTTGGCGGCCGAGCGCCTGTGTGTCAGCCAGACCACGGTGACGGCTCGCATCAAGAGCCTGGAGGAGCAACTGGGGGCACAGCTGTTTGTACGCAGCGCCAGTGGTTCCAGCCTGACGCCGGCCGGTGAACGTTTTGTTCCGCATGCCCAGCAATTGTTGGCAACCTGGCAGGATGCGCTGCGCAACATGTCGGCCTGCGAGCGCAAGGAGCCCCTGCGCATCGGAGCGGAAACCGGTCTCTGGCAGCCCTGGCTGACACGCTGGCTCAGCTGGCTGAAGCTGGAGCAGCCGGATTTGCACATGCAGGCCAGGGTCGGACAGGGCAGCATGCTGCTGGACCAGATGGAAAACGGAACCCTGGATATCCTGCTCAGTCACCAGGCGCGTTACCGTCCGGCCTTGCATGTGCGCTTGCTGATGGAAGAAACCCTGGTGCAGGTACGCCACGTGGAAAACCCGGAACCGCACATCCAGACCGACTGGGGCGAGGCGTTTCGCCAGCAGTTCGAACTGGCGTTTCCGGCGCAGCACGCGCAGATTGAAACCAATGTCGGCCAGCTGGCATTGCAACTGCTGCTAGAGCAGGGCGGTACCGGTTATTTTCGTAGCCAGGTGGTTGCTCCCTGGCTGGCCAGCGGGCAGCTGATGCGCGTTGCCGGAGCCCCCGAGTTCTCCTTGCCGGTTTATGTGATGACGCGCAAGGCCTGCAATCATCCGCAGTTGCAGACCGCCTTGCACGGCATTGGCCAACTGGTCAGGCAGCCACCGCACCCACATGACAGCGCTGTACCAGCAAGCGATATAACGCATGAATGAGATCGGTCTGCGAGATGATGCCGATGACCTGCTGCCGGTCATCGACAATGGGCAGCTGGTGCAGGCGGTGTTGTGACAGCAACTGGACCAGCTCAAGGATGCTGGTATCTGCCCGGGCACTGATGACGGGCTCGGTCATGATGCGCTTGAGTGGACGCCGCCGGCTGCCCCGGCTCAGGCTCCAGCGGCGGCGGGGCATTTTGGCAAAGGACTTCTGGTTGACGAAGTCGACCAGCGAAACAATGCCCACCAGCTTGCGTTCGTGGGTGTCATTGATCACCGGCAGCGCTTCAAGCTTGTGTCGCGATAACAGTCCCCAGGCAAATTCGATCGGCATGTCGGGCGTCGCGGTCACGACATCACGCGACATGATGTGAGCTGCGGTCAGGTTGTTGGACATGCGGGAAAACGCCTGCTGTTCGGTCAGCTGCAGCAACTCGACCAGATCCTCGATGCGTGCATCGACATAGCGCCCCATCTGGTTCAGGGCGTGGGTCAGATCCTGTTCCTGCAGCTGGGTGCGCTGCCAGCTGGGCAGGTCGCGGGTGTCATGGCGGTTGACAGCCGGTAAAGGCTGGCGCGGATAGCGCTGATTGGTGCTGTTGTTGAAAGCGATGGCAAACCCCAGCAACAGTAGTGAGTTGAGTGCCACCGGCCAGAGCAGCATATAGCCCCACTGCTGGGTGAAGCTGCTATTGAGGGCGATGGCCACAGCCAGAGCGCAGCTGGGCGGGTGCAGGCAGCGCAGGATCAGCAGGCACAGCATGCAGCTGGCCAGCACGGCCCCGACGCGCAGAATTGGTTCGTCAATCCAGAAGCTGGCGGTAATGGCGATGGTTGCCGCCATCAGGTTGCCCGAGAGCAACGACCAGGGATGGGCCAGCGGTGTCGCAGGGGTCAGGAACACCAGTACATTCGAGGCGCCCAATGCGGCCAGCAGAGTCATGGTGGTCGGCTGGTCAAACAGCGTCTGGCTGACCAGCATGACCAGGGTGATGGACAGAAAAGCCCCGCAGGCGGCACGCAGGGCTTCTTTGGGGGGAATGTTGAGGGCGAGCGGTTTGAAGGCTTTGAGCCAGGGCAGGACGTTCACTTTGCTCCTTAAAGCTGGACGTGGAAGATCATTCAGTTTGCCGCCAGGAACCCGGAGCGGCCGGCCGGTGCCATGTCACCGGGGTTGTCGTGGAAACCCCGGGACCAACAGCAAGCTGCAACTGGTTAAAACCAGTGGGGCCGGCCTAGCCGAGCAGTGTGGTTTGTTGCTCCAGGTGCTCGGGCAGGCAGGGCAGGCCGGTCTCGGCCTCTACGCGGCGGGCCTGCAACGGCTCGTCGGCGAATGGCAACATGGCGGCCTGCAGCTCTTCGCTATGGTTGGAGTAGCGCCGCCACTGTCGCCACAGCCAGGGGCCGATCAGCAACAGGAATATCAGGTTAAGCATGACTCACCTCCGTGGCCGCTTCTGCAGCCGTTGCCGGTTTGCCGGCTTTCAGGGTCAGCCAGCAGTTGAGAGCCAGCAGCAGCATGCCCGAGGCGAACAGGCTGCCGCCGACCAGACGTACCACGTAACCGAAGTGGCTGGCTTCCAGCGCCTCGACAAAGGAGTAGCTCAGGGTGCCGTCGTCGTTGATGGCGCGCCACATCAGGCCCTGGGTGATGCCGTTGACCCACATCGAGGCGATGTAGAGCACGGTGCCGGCGGTGGCCAGCCAGAAGTGCAGGCTGATCAGGGCAGTGCTGTACATGGCTTCCCGGTTCCACAGGCGCGGGATCATGTAGTACAGGCTGCCGATGCTGATCATCGCCACCCAGCCCAGAGCGCCGGCATGCACGTGGCCGATGGTCCAGTCGGTGTAGTGCGACAGCGAGTTGACCGTCTTGATCGCCATCATCGGGCCTTCAAAGGTGGACATGCCGTAGAACGCCAGCGAGACTACCAGGAAGCGCAGGATCGGATCGCTGCGCAGTTTGTGCCAGGCACCGGACAGGGTCATCATGCCGTTGATCATGCCGCCCCAGCTGGGTGCCAGCAGGATCACCGACATCACCATGCCCAGGCTTTGCGCCCAGTCGGGCAGGGCGGTGTAGTGCAGGTGGTGCGGGCCGGCCCAGATGTAGATGGAAATGATGGCCCAGAAGTGCACGATCGACAGCCGGTAGGAATAGATCGGCCGTCCGGCCTGTTTGGGCACGTAGTAATACATCATGCCGAGAAAACCCACCGACAGGATGAAGCCGACGATGCTGTGGCCGTACCACCACTGGATCAGCGCATCAGTGGCGCCGGAGTAGATCGAGTAGGACTTCATCGCGGTAACCGGCACGGCGGCGCTGTTGATGATGAACACCATGGCAGTGACGATGATGAAAGCACCGTAGAACCAGTTGCCCACGTAGATGTGCGACACCTTGCGACGGGCGATGGGGGTGAAGAACAGCCAGGTGTAGATCACCCACAGCACGGTCAGCACGATCGACAGCGACCATTCCATTTCGGCGTATTCCTTGGTGGTGGTATAGCCCATGGCATAGCTGGCGACAATGGCCACCAGCATCAGTTGCCAGCCCCAGAAGAACAGTGATGCCATGAAATCCGACGGCAGGCGCGCCTTGCAGGTACGCTGCACCACGTAGAAGGAGGTGGCGAACAGCGCGCTGCCGCCGAAGGCGAAGATCACCAGGTTGGTATGGATCGGCCGGATGCGGCCGAAGCTGATCCACGGCGTATCGAAGTTGAGTGCCGGCCAGACCAGCTGGGCCGCAATGAAGACGCCCATGCTCATGCCAAGCACGCCCCAGACGATGGTGGCCAGCGTGAACTGGCGCACCACCTGCATGTTGTAAAGGGTTTCTTGTGTTTCTTTCATGATGTTTGCGTGGTCGGCAGAGGTCTGCAAGACAGACGGACTCAAAACCACGCCCTCCGGCAATGATTCAGGTCAAGGTTATTATCCATTCTGGATGCGAGCCAATGAAAAAAATTGCAGCTTGGCTTCAGCAAAACGGATGGCGGCTGTTTATCCGTGTCATGGAAGTGCATGCCGGCGCTGCTGGAAGGTCCGCAGGGGTCACCGCTGACAGCTTTCCCTTTACAAGAGCGAACGTGGCTGTATATTGGCCCTATGCATGTCAAAAACATGTAGTACAAAAACCACAAGAAGGAATAGCACCATGAATGCGATTGTCTTGGCGGTGTTCGGACTCGCCGTGATGTTCACGGGTTTCTTCGTCTACTCGCGCTTTGTTGCGGGCAAGATCCTGAAACTGGACCCCGACTTCAAAACACCGGCCCACACCATGACCGACGGTGTGGACTATGTGCCCACCAACAAGTTTGTGCTCTGGGGTCACCACTTCACTTCGGTTGCCGGTGCGGCACCCATTGTCGGCCCGGCCATTGCCGTCATCTGGGGCTGGCTGCCCGCGCTGCTGTGGGTGTCTCTGGGAACCGTATTCTTTGCCGGCGTGCATGACATGGGCGCGGTCTGGGCCAGTGTGCGCAACAAGGCCAAGTCCATGGGTGCGCTGTCTGGCGATGTGGTCGGCAAACGCGCCCGCTCCCTGTTCATGATCGTGATTTTCCTGGTGCTGTTGATGGTGAACGCGGTGTTCGGCGTGGTGATTGCCAACCTGCTGATCAACAATGCCGGCTCGGTGGTTCCCGTATGGGGCGCCATTGCCGTCGCCATGGTGATTGGCCAGGCCATTTACCGCTTCAAGTGGAACCTGCCGCTGGTATCCCTGGTCGGGGTGATCGTGCTCTACACGCTGATCTGGATCGGCCCGCAGGTGCCCGTGGCCTTGCCGGAAACCGCCTTCGGCCTGTCCGACAGGGCGCTGTGGATCCTGCTGCTGTTTGCCTATGCGGCCGTAGCCTCCTTGCTGCCGGTCTGGATGCTGTTGCAGCCGCGTGACTACATCAACGGCTTGCAGCTGTTCGTGGGCCTGGGCCTGCTGTATGTGGCAGTCTTTGTAGCCGGCCCGACCGTGGTTGCACCCATGATCAACTCCGACGTGCCTGCCGGCACGCCTTCCCTGTTCCCGCTGCTGTTCGTGACCATCGCCTGTGGTGCCATTTCGGGCTTCCACGGCATTGTGGCTTCGGGAACCACTTCCAAGCAGCTGAACAAGGAACCGGATGCCCGTCTGGTGGGGTATGGCGGCGCACTGGGTGAAGGCACCCTTGCGCTGGCGGCTATCATTGCGGCCAGTGCCGGCTTCGCCACCTTCGAGGAGTGGAAAGAGGTCTACTCCAGCTTTGGTGGCGGCGGCCTGAAAGCATTCGTGGACGGTGGTGGAACCATCCTGCATGCCGGTACCGGCATCAGCCCCGAGGTATCCGCCACCATGCTGACGGTGATGGCGGCGCTGTTTGCCGGTACCACCATGGATACCGGCCTGCGTCTGCAGCGCTACATTTTCCAGGAGTGGGGTGAAATCTATAACATCAGCTGGATGAAGAAGGCCGCACCTGCCACCCTCCTGTCCGTGGGCGCCTGTCTGGCGCTGGCTTTTGGCGCTGGCGGCGCGGACGGCGGCGGTGGCCTGCTGATCTGGCCGCTGTTCGGCACCACCAACCAGCTGATGGCCGGTCTGACCCTGCTGGTGGTCGCCGTGATGCTGGTGCGTCGCAAGACCAACGCACTGGTCGTGATTGCGCCCATGGCCTTCATTCTGGTGATCGGCCTGCTGGCGCTGGCCATCCAGATCTACGACTTCTTCGGCCAGCAGAAGTGGTTCCTCTGCGGCCTGGCCGTTGTGGTTCTGGTTGCCGGCGTACTGGTGGCGCTGGAGTGCATTGCGGCGCTGCGCAAGGAGCAGCACGAAGTCGCCGCAAGCAACTAACCGTTGCTGCAGGCTGCGGCCTGCAGCCGGACACCCCGACAGCCCGGATTGCGCCTGACAAGGGCATCCGGGCTGTTTGCGTTGCGGCATCCTGCCCGGACCGTCCGGCAGGGCGGCAGGGTACAATAAAAGTTATGTTGGACGTGCACGGGGGAGACCGGCATGAGCAAGCTGGGTGATATCAAGGACTGGGTGCTCAGGGCAAACCATGCGCTGACCACCTACTACAATGCGCCATACCGGGCGGCCATCGCCCGCGCCAAGCGTGACGAGGATGACCTTTTCATGCTGCTGGTGTTTTCCGAAATGATGGGCATTCCCAACCCGGCGTCCTGGTACACGCTGGAGTTACAGCCGCTGTTGCTGGAGCGTTTTCACGACTGGCATGTGCGCATGGGCATGGAAAAGTCTCCCTTCGACCATATTTCCTGTTGCTAACCGGCCAGGGCGGGTGCCGGCAGCTGCCGGTACCTCCTTGCATGAATCAGGCAGGTGCCAAGATGCTGAACATTGAACAACTGGTGCGGGACAAGTCCGTGCTTTTTTGTGGTGGCAAGGGCGGGGTGGGCAAGACCACCCTGTCCTGTGCCATAGCGGTCAAGGCGGCGCAGCTGGGCCGCAAGACCCTGCTGGTTTCCACCGATCCGGCGCACAGCCTTGCGGATGCCTTTGCCCGCCCGATTGGCGGCAAGGAGCTGTGCCTTGCGGAAAACCTGTTTGTTCTCGAGCTGGACCCGGATGCGGAGGTGGACGCCTACCTGGAACGCGTCCTGTCACACATGCGCCGGTACGTGAATCCGGACCAGGTCGGCGAGCTGCGCCGCCAGCTGCAACTGTCCCGCCAGTCACCGGGCGCACAGGAGGCCGCCATTCTTGAGCGCCTGGCCCGCTTGCTGGATGCCGGCCTGCAGCAGTATGACCTGATCGTGTTCGATACCGCACCGACCGGCCATACCTTGCGCCTGCTGACGCTGCCCGAGGTCATGTCGGTGTGGACCGAAGGGCTGCTCAAGCACAACAAGCGGGCCGAGCATCTAGGCTCGGTACTGGAGCACCTGACCCCGGGCCGCAGCATTGACAGCCTGACCGGAGATGCCGCTACCCATGCCGTGGAAGAGCTGGATGACCGCCAGCAAAAGCTGCTCAGCACATTGCTGGAGCGCCAGCGGCTGTTCCACCGCATGCGCCATCTGTTGACCGATCCGCAAAAGACCGGTTTCCTGTTTGTGCTGACGCCGGAACGGTTGCCCATCATGGAAACGGAGCGGGCCGTCAACTCTCTGCAGGAAGGCAAGATCGGTGTGGCCGGCCTGCTGGTCAACCGCGTGATGCCCGAGCAGGTGATGGAAAACGAATTCTGGCAAAGCCGTTTGCAGCAACAGCAGCAGTATCTGGCCGACATCGACCAGCGCTTTGCCGGTCTGCCGCGCCAGCGTGTCGAGCTGCAGCAGCAGGACATCCAGGGGCTGGAGGCGTTGTCCGCACTGGCATCGCAGCTGGCCTGATCACGTCCGCGTGCACAGGAGCTGGAGACTACAGGGTTGCTGGCTGCGGCTCGCCGCCAGCTGCCAGCAGACGGATGCGGGTGAACAGCGCATGCACTTCACGGCTCTGGCCGGGCATTGCGTAAAAGCTTTCTTCTTGCAGCAACTGCCGGAGGTGCCGCATCACGGTTCGCAGTTTGTGGATGTTGAGCAGGCACCATACAAACCGGTCGTACTGCTGGCCGCATAGTTGCAGACCGTTGATGAACAATTCCGCTTCAGCGGATTTTATCCGGGGCGGGGCTGCCGCCGAAGCTGGCTTTCCGGGTGCCGGGTGTGCTTTTCGTAGCGGTGTTCTGCCCGTTCTGAACCGGTCATTCGATGTTCTGGATCTGCTCTCTCATTTGCTCGATCAGCACCTTGATGTTGACCGAGGCCTGCGTGGTGCGCACATCAATCGCCTTGGAGCCCAGGGTATTGGCCTCGCGATTCAGCTCCTGCATCAGGAAATCCAGTCGGCGGCCAACCGGCTGCTGGCTGCCCAGCACGTGACGCACTTCATTGAGGTGAGTGTGCAGGCGGTCGAGCTCTTCGGCGACATCGCTGCGCTGGGCCAGCATCACCAGTTCCTGCTCCAGCCGCTGCGGGTCGATTTCAAGGGCGATTTCCTGGCAGCGGTCGAGGATCTTCTGGCGCTGGGCGTCCAGCATACCGGGAATGGCTTCGGCCAGCGTACGGGTTTCCTGTTCGATGTTGTCGAGCCGCTCGCTGATCAGGCGGGCCAGCTCCACGCCTTCGCGGGCACGGTTGTCCTTCAGTTGCGCCAGTGTCCGGTTGAACAGCTGCAGGGCATCCGTCTGCAGTTGTTCGCCATCGGCTTCGGGCCGGCTGAGTACGCCCGGCTGCTGCATGACCTGCAGCGGATCCAGTGCTGCCGGCTGACTGATCAGCGCGGCGATTTGCTCGGCGGCAGCCACCACTTCACGGGCGCGCTCCAGGTTCAGGCCGCCGCCGGTTGCCGTCTCGGCTTCCACCAGCCGCAGACTGCATTCGATTTTGCCCCGTGACAGTCCCTTGCGCAGAAGGTCGCGCACCGGGCCCTCAAGACTGCGCAGACTTTCCGGCAGGCGCAGGTGCGGCTCCAGGTAGCGGTGATTGACCGAGCGTATTTCCCAGGTCAGGGTGCCGTAAGGGCCATTGAGTTCCTGGCGGGCAAAAGCGGTCATGCTGTGGGTCATGGGGTGTCCTCGGTGATGGCAAAGGCGACAGTCTAGCCTGATTGCCGCCGGCCTGCAGTCGGCAAATGTGTTTTTCCGGCTTGCCGACATCGGGGCGGTGACGGGGTTAATCCTTTATACTGTCCGGAAACTTTATCGGCAGCGGCATCATGGCCGCTGCGTCATCCGGACTTTCAGGGGAAAAACCAATGAGCCGTCCCAGTGGCCGTGCCGCAGATCAGCTGCGAGAAGTAAAGATCACCCGCAACTATACCTGTCACGCCGAAGGTTCGGTGCTGGTCGAGTTCGGCCGGACCAAGGTGATTTGCACCGCCAGTGTGGAAAGCGGCGTGCCGCGTTTTCTGCGTGGCCAGAACCAGGGCTGGCTGACCGCCGAATATGGCATGCTGCCCCGTGCCACCGGTGACCGCACCCGTCGCGAGGCAGCCAGTGGCAAGCAGGGTGGCCGTACGCTGGAAATCCAGCGCCTGATCGGGCGCTCGCTGCGGGCGGCGGTGGATCTGTCTGCACTGGGCGACTATACCCTGACCGTGGACTGTGATGTTATCCAGGCCGATGGCGGTACCCGCACGGCGGCGATTACCGGGGCGATGGTGGCGGTCGAGGATGCACTGACTGTCATGCAGCAGCGTGGCTGGCTGAGCGCCAACAAGCCGTTGCCGCTGAAACAGCGGATTGCCGCAGTATCGGTAGGCATTTATCAGGGCGGGGCGGTGCTGGACCTGGATTATCCGGAAGACTCGGCTGCCGAAACCGACCTGAACGTGGTCATGACCGATGCCGGCGGCTTTATCGAGGTGCAGGGAACCGCCGAAGGAGCTCCCTTTGATGCGCAACAGTTCAACAGCATGCTGGCGCTGGCTGAAAAAGGCATCACCGAGCTGTTTGCGCTGCAGCACAACGCGCTGGAAGGCTGAGTTTGCAGAAAACCACCCGGCAACTGCCGGGTGGTGGCGCGTCATGATGCGGCAGATACCTGTTGTCGGGCGTGCAACCTGGTACTGGCTAGAAACTCAGCGTCCAGTCGTAATCCACCTGCAAGGGTGCGTGTTCGGAAAAGCGCGGCTGGCGGAACAGACGGGCATTGCGTACGGTGCGCTTGAGCCCGGGAGTTAGCAGCTGGTAGTCAAAGCGCCAGCCCAGGTTGAGCATTTCCGCCTGCTCGCTGTCTGGCCACCAGCTGAACTGGTCTCCTTCACGGCTGACTTCGCGCAATGCGTCGATGTAGCCCATGTCGTGTACCAGCTCATCCAGCCAGGCACGTTCAGCGGGCAGGAAGCCGGGTGTTTGCTGGCAATCGCGCCAGTGCTTGACGTCGAATTTCTGGTGGGCAATAAACGCCGAGCTGCAGTAGATGTAGTCTCGCCGCTTGCGCCGCTGTTTGTCGAGGTAGCGTCCCAGGTCTTCCATGAACCTGAATTTTTCATTGAGCTGCTGATCGTCCGCACGGCCGTTGGGAAACAGCAGGCTGCCGATGCTGATCTTGTCGAAATCAGCCTGGATGTAGCGGCCGAAGCGGTCGGCCGATTCAAAGCCCAGCGTGGTGATGATGGCCCGGGGCTGGACGCGGGTGTAAAGGGCCACGCCGCCTTGCTCCGGCTGCTCGCCGGAGCTGGCAAATGCCTGGTAGCCGGGCAGCTGCAGTTCCGGGTGCTCAATCTCGGCAGCATCAATGCGGGTATCCTGCAGGCAGATGACGTCGGCATCCTGCTGGCCGAGCCAGTCGTGCAGGCCGCAGGCAACGGCGTTGTGCAGTCCGTTAACATTGATACTGATGATGCGCATGGCTGGTCTCTGGAAAAAAACTGCGAGTATGATACCTAAGCCGTATGGAATTGGCTAAGGAAAAGCGGGAGCTGGTGATTTGCACCGATTGCCGGCAGCCAGTGCAGTTCGTTGCCGGAGCGGTTAAAATGTTACCGTCATGCCGGAGGATGGCAGGGAATGTTGTATTCTGTGCCCTGTCTGTGTGATTTTTATGTTGTTCCTGTTTTGATCAAGGTCCGTTATGCAAGATTATCAAGAGGAATTCATCCGTTTTGCCATTGAGCGCGGTGTATTGCGTTTTGGTGAGTTCCAGCTCAAGTCGGGGCGTGTCAGCCCGTATTTTTTCAACGCCGGCCTGTTCAACAGCGGGCTGGCACTGGCCCGGCTGGGTCAGTTTTATGCTCGCGCCTTGCTGGATAGTGGCGTGGAGTACGATGTGCTGTTCGGGCCCGCGTACAAGGGTATCCCGCTGGCGACCAGTGTGGCGCTGGCGCTGGCTGGTGAACACGGCCAGGACCGGCCATGGTGCTTCAACCGCAAGGAAGCCAAGGATCATGGCGAGGGCGGGGTGCTGGTAGGCGCGCCCTTGCAGGGGCGGGTGATGATTGTCGATGATGTCATCACTGCCGGTACCGCCATTCGCGAGGTGATGCAGATCATCGGGCGTGAAGGCGCACAGGCGGCAGGTGTGCTGATCGCCCTTGACCGGCAGGAGCGTGGCCAGGGTGAACTGTCGGCCATCCAGGAGGTGGAGCGTGACTTCAGCATGCCGGTGATCAGCATTGTTTCCCTGCAGCAGATTATGCAGTACCTGGCAGAAGACCCCCGGTTGAAGGCTTATCTGCCTGCGGTGCAACGTTACCGGGATACTTACGGCATTGCCTGAGCGGGCGAAAAACGGAGAATGCATCATGACCAGAATACGCAATGGATGGGCCCTGGTGGCGTTGTTGTCCTGCGGTGCGGCCCAGGCGGTGGAATACTACCGCTACGTGGACGCCAATGGCGTCACGGTGATTTCCCGCCAGGGCGTACCCTCCAGCGTGATTGGCAACGGCTATGAGGTGATCAACGAACATGGCCGTGTGATACGGGTGGTGCCGCGTGCGCTGACCCCTGAAGAGCACCGCCTGTTGCAGGAAGAGAAGCAGCAGGCGGACATCGACCGTCAACTGTTGCGCTTGTATAGCCAGGTGTCCGATGTGGAACGGGCCGAAGCGCGCAAACAAATGGAAATAGACTCCTTTATCGGTCTGGTGCGCCGCAATATGACCGATATCCAGGAAGACAAGTCGGTGCTGCTCAAGGATGCCGGCAACCACGAGCGCGCCGGACGCGAGGTACCCGGTGCGCTGCTCGAACAGATTGCTGCCCTGGAGCAGAGGGAGCGCGTCTACCTGCAGGAAATTGATCGCTACCAGCAGCTCAAGCTCGATGTAGCGGCTGAATTTGCGGTCGACAAACGGCGCCTGGAACAGCTGCTGAATTCCCGCTAGATGGATTCAACGCGGCAAAAAAAATTGAGTCTGCAAAAAAACTGCAGTACCCTGCCCGTCCTTTTCTAAAAAGGCGTTCTTTTGGCCGGAATGTTTCCGGACTTTGTGGGAACCCATGTGTCCCATGTGATTGGCCATGCGGGCTGTCTGCCAGACTGCCCGGGCCGCTCTTGATTACCCAAGGTAATTGTCTTTTCCCTGCGGGGATACCCAGTCGGGCAAGCAGCGTCGGGCCGCCGTTCAGGTGGTTGTGCTTGCCATGAATATGGAGAGTACCCATGACTCGATTGATAAAAACAAGAGCCTCGGATGAGGTCTATACGCAAAACACCAAATTTGTGGTGTACACCGAACGGCAGCTGGAGCGGATCGCACCGCTACAGCAGCTGACGGCAGAACAGCGTTTTGAAATGCGCGTGGTGGCCAATGTGCTGCCGTTTCGTGTCAACCAGTATGTGATTGACGAGCTGATCGACTGGAACAACATTCCGGCTGATCCGATTTTCCAGCTGACCTTTCCCCAGCGCGGCATGCTCGCTCCCGAAGATTACGACCGCATGGCCGAGGCGCTCATGCGTGAAGCCGAGCGCAGCGAAATCCAGGCGATTGCCAACGACATCCGCGAAAAACTCAACCCGCACCCCGCCGGCCAGCAGGAAATGAACGTGCCCATGCTCGATGGCGAACCCTTGCCCGGCATGCAGCACAAGTACCGTGAAACGGTGCTGTTCTTTCCCAGTCAGGGCCAGGTGTGCCATACCTACTGTACGTTCTGCTTCCGCTGGGCGCAGTTCATTGGTGACAAGGAGCTGCGTTTTGCCAGTAATGAGGCTGACAGCCTGCATCGCTATCTGGCACAGCACAAGGAAGTGACCGACCTGCTGATCACCGGTGGCGACCCGATGGTGATGAAAACCCATCATCTCAAGGGCTATCTGGACGGCATGATGCGCCCCGAGCTGGATCATGTGCAGACCATCCGCATCGGCACCAAATCCCTGACCTTCTGGCCGCAGCGCTTTGTCACCGACCCGGATGCCGACGAGCTGCTGGCGCTGTTCACCCGTCTGGTGCGTGGTGGCAAGCATGTGGCGCTGATGGCCCATTTCAACCACTGGCGTGAAATGGAAACGCCGATCGTGCGTGAAGCGATCAAGCGCATCCAGGCAACAGGAGCCGTCATTCGTGCCCAGGCCCCCGTGGTCCAGCACATCAATGATGATCCGGATGTCTGGGCGCGCATGTGGCGTACTCAGGTACGGCTGGGCATCGTGCCCTATTACATGTTTGTCGAGCGTGACACCGGTGCCAAGCGCTACTTCGAGGTGCCGCTGGAGCGCACCTGGCAGATTTACCGTGAGGCCATTCAGCAGGTCTCCGGCCTGGCGCGTACCGCCCGTGGCCCGTCGATGAGTGCCGGCCCCGGCAAGGTGGAAATCCAGGGTATTGATGTGATCAACGGCGAGAAGGTGTTCATTCTGCGCTTTATCCAGGGCCGCAACCCGGACTGGGTTCAGCGTATCTTCTTTGCCAAGTACGACCCCGAGGCCACCTGGTTTGACGACCTGGTACCGGCGTTTGGCGAAGAGAAGTTTTTCTTTACTGATGAATACAATGCCATGCAGGAGCAGGCTGGCGCCTGACTTCGGGTGTGATGAACGAAAAAGGCTGCAGTCCGTGGGGGCTGCAGCCTTTTTTGTGTCCGGCAGTTGGCGGGGGCTTAGCTGTTGGTGATCAGCGTACCCACACCGGAGTCGGTAAAGATCTCCAGCAGGACGGCATTGGGTACTCGGCCATCAATGATGTGGGCGCTGCGTACGCCGGCCTGTACCGCATCCAGTGCGCAGCCGATCTTGGGCAGCATGCCGCCATAGATGGTGCCGTCCTCGATCAGGGCGTCGACCTGCTCGGTATTCAGGCCGGTCAGGACGTTGCCCTGCTTGTCCATCAGGCCGGCAATGTCGGTGAGCAGCAGCAGTTTTTCGGCGTTCAGCGCCTCGGCCACCTTGCCGGCCACCAGATCGGCGTTGATGTTGTAAGACTCGCCATCGGCACCCACGCCAATCGGCGCGATGACCGGGATGAAGTCACCCTGCACCATCATGTGCAGCAGGTCCTTGTTGATGCTGGCGACCTCGCCGACCTGGCCGATGTCGATGATTTCCGGCTTGGTCATCTCCGGTGTCTGGCGGGTGACTTTCAGCTTGCGCGCACGGATCAGGCGCGCATCCTTGCCGGTCAGGCCGATGGCGCTGCCGCCATGGCTGTTGATCAGGTTGACGATGCTCTTGTTGACCAGCCCGCCGAGCACCATTTCCACCACGTCCATGGTCTGGCTGTCGGTGACGCGCATGCCGTCGACAAAGCGGCTTTCGATGTTGAGGCGCTTGAGCAGCTCGCCGATCTGCGGGCCGCCGCCATGCACCACCACCGGGTTGATGCCGACCGCTTTCATCAGCACGATATCGCGGGCGAAGCCGTTTTTCAGCTCCTCGCTTTCCATGGCATGGCCGCCATATTTGATCACCAGCGTCTGGCCGACAAAGCGGCGGATGTAGGGCAGGGCTTCGGATAGTACTTCGGCCACGTGGGCCGCGTCTTGGCGGTTAAGGGTCATGGATGGCTCCGGTGTCAAAATGGCCAGTGAATATCGGGAGCGACCGCCAGCAGCTGGTCGCGGAACAGGTTCTGGATGGATTGCAGATCGTCTTCGCTATCGCCCTCGAAACGCAGTACCAGCATGGGCGTGGTGTTGGAGGCACGGATCAGGCCCCAGCCTTTGGGGTAGTCGACGCGAATGCCGTCCAGTGTGGTGAGGCTGCCGTCACCCCAGTCGGCCGATTTTTGCAGCGCCTCGATGATGGCGAATTTGCTGTCCTCGGTGACTTCGATGGTCAGTTCGGGAGTGGACGGGCTGACCGGATAACGGGCAAACACCCGGTCCACGCTGTCATTCTCCATGCTCAGGATTTCCAGCAGGCGGGCAGCGGCATACACGCCGTCATCAAAGCCGAACCAGCGCTCCTGGAAGAAGATGTGCCCGCTCATTTCGCCACCCAGCAGGGCACCGGTTTCGCGCATCTTGGCTTTCATCAGCGAGTGACCGGTTTTCCACATCACCGGCCGGCCGCCGCAGCGACTGATCAGCGCGGCCAGGCGGCGGGTACACTTGACGTCATAGAGAATGTCGCAGCCGGGGTTGCGGGACACCACATCCTTGGCCAGCAGCATCATCAGGCGGTCAGGATAGATGATCTCGCCGCTGTTGGTCACCACGCCGAGGCGGTCACCGTCGCCGTCAAAGGCCAGGCCAAGGTCGGCACCGGTTTCCTCGACCTTGCGGATCAGGTCCTGCAGGTTCTCGGGTTTGCCGGGATCGGGATGGTGGTTGGGGAAGGTGCCGTCAACCTCGCAATACAGCGGGGTGACGATGCAGCCAAGGTTTTCCAGCAGTCGGGGCGCAACCACACCGGCTACGCCATTGCCGCAGTCCACCACTACCTTGAGCGGGTTGCCGATGGCCACATCGTCGGTGATGTGATCGATATATTGTTCCAGCAGGTCAACCTGCTGGACCGCCCCGCTGCCTTGCAGCAGCTCCTGGTTGGCAATCCGCTGGTACAGGGCCTGGATGCGTTCGCTGGCCAGGGTCACGCCGGCAATCACGATTTTGAAGCCGTTATAGTCGGGGGGGTTGTGGCTGCCGGTCACCATGACGCCGGAGGTGGCATCGAGCTGGTGGGTGCCGAAGTACACCAGTGGTGTGGGTACCATGCCCAGGTCGAGTACGGTACAGCCGGTGTCGGTCAGTCCACGGGTCAGGGCCTCCAGCAGTTGCGGGCCGGACTGGCGGCCATCGCGGCCCACCACGACCCGGGCTTCGCCCTGGGCAATGCTCTCGCTGCCGACGGCACGGCCGATCCAGTAAGCGGTATCGGCATCCAGATTCTGGCCGACAATACCGCGAATGTCATAGGCGCGGAAGATTGTCGCATCCATGGCTGGCGGGCTGGCTGGCGACTCTTGCATGTCATGCAGGGCGTTTTCGTCCAGTTCCATATCGAGAATGTCGATTTCGAGCGCTTCGTCAAATACAAAGGGTTTGACTGATGCCGTTTGCGGTTGTCCGGCAGCAGGTGCCGTTTGTGGCAGCGGGGCAGCTGCCGCTGGCGTGGCGGCGGGTTTGGCGGTTGCACGCTGTTGATGCTTCTGCAGTGCTTCGACCAGAGGGGAGAGTCCGGCTGTTGCCAGCGGGCCGATGGCGGATAATTTGCCGGAGTCGATCACTGCGGCGGCGAGCAGGCGGGCATCTTCAGCCAGCTGTTTGCGCAAACGGCCCTGCAGGATCAGCAGTGCAGCGACGGCGCTCAGCAGCAGGATCAGCGGCAGGGCGAGATACTGGACCAGCCTGGGGTTGTCCAGCAGTTCGGGGCTGTCCATGCCGACCGACAGGCTCCAGTACGGGTGTCCTGTCTTGAAGGATTGTGCTGCAGATGACTGCAGGCCGGGGCCGGCACGATACAGCTCAAGTTGTGGTGTTTGTGGCAGCTGTTGCTGCAGACGTACCTGCCAGGCGCCTGACAGGGCAGGAGCAGACAGACTGTCGAGCATGGCTTTGGCGTCATAGACCAGCAGCAGGGTGCCGATCACCCTTGATTGCTGCGGGTGCAATACCGGGCTGGCCTGGTAAAACAGCTGTTTGCCGTCACTGGTTACATATTCTAGCGTTGACTGCTGATTGGTTGCCGCAACACCGAGGTGGTCAAGGGCGGCGAAGCCCAGAGCGGCGTCGGCAAGACTGCCCGGCGTCATGATGACCACCGATGACAGGTATGGCGTCTGCGCCCACTCGCGCTGCAGGCGGGCCAGGGTGTCCTGGTCCTGGCTCAGAATGGCGCGGACCAGGGCCGGGCTGGCGGCAAATGTCCTGCTGCCGGCCTCGGTAATGTCAAGCAGCAGCTCAAGCTGTTGCTTGTAGGCGTTGGCCAGGTTGCCGGTCTGCCAGCTGGTCTGCTCTTCCGTGGCGGACTGGTTGATCTGTAGCAACAGGGCGCAGATGGCCAGTAATCCCAGCAGGACAGGTAGCAGGGCGGCACCCATGGGGGATATGTGGCGCTTTTTCTTCCCGGATCGGGCTTTGGACTTCGGGTTGGCAGCTGTCTTCTTGAGCTTCATGAAACCTCCGTGCCGGCTTGCTGGCCAGTTTTATTGTTTGCCTGTGTGGCCAAACCCGCCACTGCCACGCTCGCTGGCGGCAAAATCGTCAACCAGCCGCAGTTGTGCCTGTACCACGGGTATCAGTACCAGCTGGGCAATGCGCTCGCCCGGTTCGATGGTGAAGCTGCTCTGGCCGCGGTTCCAGCAGGAGACCATCAATTCGCCCTGGTAGTCGGAGTCGATCAGGCCGACGAGGTTGCCGAGCACGATGCCGTGCTTGTGGCCCAACCCTGAGCGCGGCAGGATGACAGCCGCCAGGCCCGGGTCTTCGATGTAGATGGCCAGGCCGGTGGGAATCAGCAGGGTATCGCCGGGGTTCAGTGTGACGGCCTCTTTCAGCATGGCGCGCAGGTCGAGTCCGGCCGAGCCGGCAGTGGCATGGGCAGGCAGGGGGAATTCGCTGCCCAGGCGCGGGTCGAGAACTTTGGCTTGGATGGCGTGCATGTCAGGGTTCGTCCTTGTTCAGGTACTGGTGAATGAGCCCGATCAGCTGGTTGGCGATCTTGCTTTTGCTGGTCTGGGCAAAATGGGTCTGGCGATGGGAGCGGTCGATCACGGTGATGGCGTTTTCTTCGCTGTCAAAGCCGATGCTGGAGTTGGAGACATCGTTGGCCACGATCAGGTCCAGGTTCTTGTCGCGCAGCTTGCCGGCAGCGTAGTCCAGCAGGTGTTGTGTTTCTGCAGCAAAGCCGACGCTGAACGGCCGGTCGTTGCGCTGCGCCAGTGATGCCAGAATGTCCGGGTTGCGTACCAGCTGCAGCAACATGCCGTCAGCGCTGCCCGGGTCCTTTTTCAGCTTGTGCTCGGCGGGCAGCTCCGGGCGGAAGTCGGCCACTGCGGCGGTGGCAATCAGGATATCGCAAGGCATGGCCGATTCGCAGGCCAGCAGCATTTCGCGGGCGCTGGTGACGTTGATGCGGTCCACTCGTTCCGGAGTCGCGAGCTGTACCGGGCCGCTAACCAGGGTGACGCGGGCGCCGGCTTCTGCTGCGGCGCGCGCCACGGCAAAGCCCATCTTGCCGGAGCTGTGATTGGTAATGTAACGCACCGGATCGATCGCCTCGCGGGTTGGTCCGGCGGTGACCAGTACGTGCTTGCCGGTCAATAGGCCGGACTCGAAGCATTCGGCGGCGTGCTGTGCCAGCTGATCGGGTTCCAGCATGCGGCCGGGACCGATATCACCACAGGCCTGGCTGCCGGCTGCCGGGCCGAACAGGCGCACACCGCGCTGTGTCAGCACCTGGGCGTTATGCTGTGTTGCCGGGTCGCGCCACATGGCCTGGTTCATGGCCGGTGCCAGCGCCACCGGGGCGTCGGTGGCCAGCACCAGGGTGGTGAGCAGATCGTTGGCATTGCCCTGGGCCAGACGGGCCATGATTTCTGCGGTGGCTGGCGCCACCAGCACCAGGTCGGCCCAGCGGGCCAGCTCGATATGGCCCATGGCCGCCTCGGCAGCCGGATCGAGCAGGTCCAGATGAACCGGATGGCCGGACAGTGCCTGCAGGGTCAGGGGGGTGATGAATTCTTGTGCGCTGCGGGTCATGACCACGCGGACATCTGCACCCAGATCCTTGAGGCGGCGCACCAGCTCTGCCCCTTTGTAGGCGGCAATGCCACCGCCAATGCCGAGAATGATGCGTTTGTTGGCCAGGCGCTGCATGAAATCGTCCTGTTACAGAGATGTGGATGGTAAATTTACAAAACTGCATTAAGATAGCACAAGGAAGCTGCCGGAACAGCAGTGGCTGTAGTGCTGTCGGTATGCGATCAGGGACGGGGTGGCAAGCCCCGCAGACATACAAGGAGGTATGCGCAATGAGCATACGTTTGTGGCCGGAACATGAGCGTCCGCGCGAAAAACTGCTGCGTTCGGGTGCGATGGTACTGTCGGATGCCGAGTTGCTGGCAATTTTTTTACGCACCGGGGTGCAGGGCTGCAGTGCGGTCGAGCTGGCCCGCCGGTTGCTGGGAGAGTTCGGTGGCCTGCGTCAGTTGCTGGAGGCGGACCAGGACGAATTCACTTCCCATCTGGGGCTGGGGCCGGCCAAGTTCGCCCAGTTGCAGGCGGTGCTGGAAATGGGTCGACGACATCTGGAGGCGACCATCAAGCGCGAGTCGGCACTGGAAAGCCCGCAGGCGGTACGTGATTTTCTCAAGGCGCGGTTGCGCCATGAGCCGCACGAAGTGTTTGCCTGCCTGTTTCTGGACACCAGACACCGGGTACTGGCCTTCGAGCCGCTGTTCTATGGCACCATTGACGGTGCCAGTGTGTATCCGAGGCAGGTGGTCAAGCGGGCGCTGGCGCACAATGCGGCGGCGCTGATTCTGAGTCACAACCATCCGTCGGGTGTGGCAGAGCCCAGCCAGGCCGACCGGATGCTGACCGAGCGCCTGAAGGAAGCGCTGGCGCTGGTGGATGTGCGGATTCTCGATCACTTCATCGTGGGTGATGGCGAACCGCTGTCCATGGTCGAGTACGGCTGGATGTGAGAGTTAAATTTTATCGCAACGCTTGCTGTTGCGGGCGGATTTTGCTATAAAGTGCGACTTCGTTCCAGACCCGGTCTGTGGCCTTGTGTACCTGTGCATCACGGGAAGCGCTGCCTGGCGGGTCTGCAGAGATGGAAGTTTCATTGAAAGCAAAGCATTTTCAATGGCTTGCAAGATAATACGTTTTCAACAGCCAACCCATGCCGGGTTGGGCATGTGGTTCTAGAGGGCTGAGGCATGTCAAGAGTTTGTCAAGTAACCGGTAAGGGTCCGGTTACGGGGAACAACGTTTCCCACGCCATGAACAAAACCCGTCGCCGTTTCCTGCCAAACTTGCAGTACCATCGTTTCTGGGTTGAGTCCGAGAAGCGTTTCGTACGTCTGCGCGTATCTGCCAAAGGCATGCGTGTCATCGACAAGCGTGGCATCGACACCGTTCTGTCCGAGCTGCGTGCTCGTGGCGTCAAGTTCTAAGGAGCAGCATCATGCGTGATTTGATTCGTCTGGTGTCCAGCGCCGGTACCGGCCACTTCTACACCACCGACAAGAACAAGCGTACTACTCCGGAAAAACTGGAAATCAAGAAATATGATCCGGTTGTCCGCAAGCACGTGATCTACAAGGAAGGCAAAATCAAGTAATTGATGCGCCCTCAGAAAAGGCCCGCCTCGTGCGGGCTTTTTTGTGCCTGCAGCCCGCAGCTTGTCCGTTGGTCGGCTCCGGCTTGCGCGTCAGGCATGCCGACACCTTTTATGGCATCCTGTCTGCCTTGACGGAACGGAAGGCAGGAAACAGGGAGGTGGCATGAAAGTCATGGTGCTGGGTGCCGGAGTGGCGGGCATCGCCACGGCTTATTATTTGCGGCAGTCGGGTTTTGATGTGACCGTACTGGAGCCGCAACTGGCTGCGGGCCGGGAAACCTGCTGTGTCGGCTGCGGCATGTCGGGCGGGGTGGCTCCATGGGTTGCTCGCAGTACGGTGCTGCAGACAATGCGCGGGCTGTTGCTCCGGCATGGGCCACCGGCTCTGCGTCCGGGCACCGGCTGGCAGCAGTATCAGTGGGTGTGGCGGTTGCTGCGTAATTGCTCCGCCGCCGGCCGCGCGGCGAGCCGGGAGCGCTTGTTGCGACTGACCGGGTATGGTCAAGGGTGCTTTGCGGAGCTGTGTGAGGCTGCCGGCCTCGACGGGGCAGGCGGGCGCTGCGGCACGATCCGGGTCTTTTATGACCGGCAGCAGCTGGAGATGGCAGTGGCGGACATGCAGCGTGCCGGCAGCAATGACCTGTCATGCAGCCTGTTGTTGCCGGATGAAATAGGGCGGGTTGAGCCAGCCCTGCACGGAGTGCGCCATCGATTGGCTGGCGCCCTGTATTGGCCCGGAGCCCGTTCTGTCGATTGCTGCGGGTTTGCCGGCGGGCTGAGCACGCTGGCGCGGGCGGCCGGTGTCGAGTTCCGTTTTGGCAGCAACATTGAACAACTGCCGGGTGAAGGCGACCGCGTGCAGGGCGTGCGGGTCAATGGGGCGCTGCTGCGGGCCGATCACTATGTGTTGGCGCTGGATGAGCGGGCACGGGCTTTGCTCGACGGGCTGGGTATTGCTGTTCCGATGCATCGGTTCAGGAGCCATGCGCTGGCCTATGACATCACGGATGCGGCTGCGGCCCCCCATTCCACGGTGTTTGATTCGGCCCGGGGTGTTACCATTACCCGCTTTGGCCGGCGTCTTCGCTTGCACGGCATGCAGGAGCTGGCCGGCAGGCGTCCGGATCCGCAACGCAGGCATGCTCTGGCCATGGTTGCCGATACGCTGTTTCCACTGGCTGGTGACAGCCGCAGTGGCGAGTTTCAGGCTGGTCTGTGCCACGTCACGCCGGATGGCGTACCCGTGGTGGGGGCTACGGCTTACGCCAATCTGACGCTGAATATTGCCCATGGCGGCTCAGGTTGCGCTGTGGCCTGTGGCACGTCCCGCTATCTGGCCGACCGGCTGGCAGGGAGAACACCCGAAATCAGCGGCGAGGGACTGGATATCTTCCGTTACGCTACCTGTTAATCATTTGTCTGTTTTGAGGAATGTCATGCGACCGGCACAGGCTACAATTGATCTGTCTGCATTGCTGCATAATTACCGGCTGGCCAAAACGCTCAGTCGTGGTGGCGCCCTGGCCGTGGTCAAGGCGGATGCTTACGGGCATGGCGCGGTGCGCTGTGCGCGGGCGCTGGCCGCAGAGGCTGACGGTTTTGCCGTGGCCTGCATTGAAGAGGCGCTGGAGTTGCGTCAGGCCGGTATCCAGCTGCCGATTTTGCTGCTTGAGGGTGTGTTTCACCCGGATGAGTTGGCGCTGTGTGTCGAGCAGGATTTCTGGCTGGTGGTGCATGCCTGGTGGCAGCTGGAGCTGCTGGAGCAGGCTGCCCTGTCCAGACCGCTCAATTGCTGGCTCAAGCTGGATTCCGGCATGCACCGGGTCGGTTTTTTTCCGCATGAATACGCAGCCGCCTGGCAACGGCTGCGGGCCTGCGCCAATGTTGCTGATATCGTCATGATGACTCACCTCGCCCGGGCCGATGAGCCCGAGCGGGTCAGTACGCTCGAGCAGTTGCGCCAATTTGACAGTGCCACCAAAGGCCTGGAGGGCTTGCGCAGCCTGAGCAACTCGGCGGCAACCCTTGACTGGCCGGAAATGGCCAGCGACTGGACCCGCCCCGGCATCATGCTGTACGGCAGCAATCCGTTAGCGGCAAGCCACGAACTGGGTCGGCACCTGCAGCCGGTGATGACGCTGGAGTCGAGGGTGATTGCCGTGCGTGAGCTGCCGGCTGGCGAGGCGGTGGGCTATGGTGCGCGTTTTGTCACTCCCGGGCCGGCCCGTATCGGTGTGGTGGCCATGGGATATGCCGATGGCTACCCGAGACATGCGATGGATGGCACGCCGGTGCTGGTTGACGGGCAGCCGGCGGCCCTGGCGGGTCGCGTGTCGATGGACATGCTGACTGTCGACCTGACCCGGTTGCCGCAGGCCGGGGTCGGCAGCAAGGTGGAATTGTGGGGTCGCCACCTGCCAGTGGAGCAGGTGGCCAGGCACGCAGACACTATCGCCTATACCTTGCTGACCGGTGTGCGGCGGGTGGCCTGGCACTATCATGGGTGAGCGGATGCCACTGGCGGCTGGTACGGACGGCGGATCGAATATGCACTGTCGTGCGGCCGGCTGTTTCACATCAACCCCTGACTGGTTATACTAGTCGGCAATTTACCGCCGGCTGCCACACAGACAGGCCCGGGCTTTGTTGCAGGCCGCAAGGCTTGCCGGAACTTTCAACGTCAAAATAAAGAGGGTAACCCGTGAACCTGATTAAAAAGATCCTGGTCGCTCCGGCGGCTGCATTGTTTGTATTGGCGGGTGCGGCTGCACAGGCAGCAACCGATGATGCCGTTGCCGCACGCCTCAAGCCGGTGGGCGAAGTCTGCATCAAGGGCCAGGAGTGTGCGGCTGCTGCAGCTGCTGCCCCGGCCGAAGCGGCCGGCGGTTCTGCGTCCGCAGCGGCAGCTGGTCGTAGCGGTGATGATATCGTTGCCAAGAGCTGTGGCGTTTGTCACGGCACCGGCTTGCTTGATGCGCCGAAGACCGGTGACAAGGAAGCCTGGGCCATTCGTGCCGAAGCCGGAGGCGGTATGGACGGCTTGCTGGCCGTTGCCAAAAGCGGCAGGGGTGGCATGCCGCCCATGGGTACCTGCGGCGACTGCTCTGATGACGAGCTGATCAGCGCGATCAAGGCCATGTCCGGTCTCTGATCCGGTACGTGATGCACAAAAACCCCGGGCAGGCTCTGTCCGGGGTTTTTTATGCGTTATGCGCTGTCCGGCGCAGCCATCGCTGGCGAGCGGGAGCCCGGGCGCGGAGGAATGCCTGAAAAAGGTGCAAATGGCCTCTGCTTGCGGTTCGTGATTTTATCGTCGGCAACAGCATTGGCGCACTGGCGGGTGCATGGCAACAGTCACGCTTTGTGATAGTATTCGTCAGTCGGGAAAATACCCCTGTAACGGTATTTTCATACAAAAGCACAGGCACAGACATGCCTGATAAATCACCCATACAGCCCTGCATGATGCAAAAGGAGAATAACCATGGCCTTTGAATTGCCAGCACTGCCCTATGCGCAGAACGCCCTTGAGCCACATATTTCCGCAGAAACCCTCGACTACCATCATGGCAAGCACCACAACGCTTACGTAGTCAACCTGAACAACATGGTGCCCGGCACCGAGTTTGAAGGCAAAAGCCTGGAAGATATCATCAAGACTTCCACTGGCGGCGTTTTCAACAATGCGGCCCAGGTATGGAACCACACCTTCTACTGGAACTGCCTGAGCCCCAACGGCGGCGGCGAGCCGACCGGCGCACTGGCTGACGCCATCAATGCCGCTTTCGGTTCCTTCGACAAGTTCAAGGAAGAATTCACCAAAACCGCCATCGGCACCTTCGGTTCCGGCTGGGCCTGGCTGGTGAAGAAGCCTGACGGCACTGTCGGCCTGAGCAGCACCATCGGTGCCGGCTGCCCGCTGACCACCGCAGACAAGGCCCTGCTGACCTGCGACGTGTGGGAACATGCCTACTACATCGACTACCGCAATGCCCGTCCGAAGTACGTCGAGGCATTCTGGAACCTGGTCAACTGGGACTTTGTTGCCGCCAACTTTGCCGGCTGATAGTCCTCTCCTGTGCAGGGTCCGGCGTTGCCGGGCCCTGCACAAGCGGCACCGGGTGCCGCATGTGTCTGATTACGAAACACCACAGTATTTTTGCCGTCACCTGTATATGCGTCAGGGCCTTGCATGACTGTCAGCCAAACCGACTCCAAACCCCGCCAGACCCGGCTTTCCGGCATATTGCTGCGCCGGACGCTATGGGTGGCTGTCGGTATCGGCATCCTCATGAGCCTGCTACAGGTGCTGCACTCCGTCTCCTTGGTCAGGGACAGCATACGCAACGAGGGTCAGCAGATGCTGGCAGTGCTTGCCGGCCCAGCCCGACAGGCCTTGCAGGACAACAATGCTGGCATGGCCCGGCAGGTCGTCAACGGCCTGCTGCATCACCAGGCCGTCCGTTCGGCCAGGCTGGGCCGCCCGGGAGCGCTGCCGCTGGCCGAACAATTGCGGCCCCTGCGCTATTCAGCCGAACGCTATCTGACTGACCGCCTGTTTGCTGCCGAACAGCATTTTTATCTGGAGCTGGGCGGTGAGGCCGGTGAAGCCTATCAGGGCCGTCTCGAAGTCACTCTGGATACTGCCGGTTACGCCAACAGCTTCATGCGCGAGGTGGGAGTCATTCTGCTGGTCGGCCTGCTGGGCACGGTGCTGCTGCTGGCCAGCCTGCACCTGGTATTGCGCAGGCTGCTGAGCCGGCCGTTGGCCGGCATGCTGGAAGAAATGACCTACATTGACCCCGAGCGGCCGGGCCTGCATCAGCTCGGTATCGCACCGGCTCACCGGCACAATGAGCTGGGGCAGTGGGTAGAGCGGGTCAATCAGCTGCTGCGGGCCATTGCACACGTCAACCAGTTGCGTGAAGAAGCAGAAGAAAGCCTGCTGCACATGTCCCATGTCGATTTTCTTACCGGCTTGCCCAACCGTCTGGGGCTGCAGGGCAAGCTCGACGGCATTCTCACCCGTGCCCGCCAGACCGACAAGTCGGTTGCCGTCATGTGTATCGCGCTTGACGCTTTCAAGTCGATCAACGAGCGCTACAGCTTCCAGCTGGGCGACTGGATTCTCAGGTCTTTCGCCCAGCGGGTTGACAGCCAGCTGTCGGCCGAACTGGACAGCTTTGCGCGGCTCGGTGGCGACCAGTTCATCCTCATTCATTCCGGGCTGGACAATTCGTACCAGGCCGCGGTGCTGGCGCAAAAGGTTCTGTTCCTGTTGCACCAGCCGTTCAAGGTGCCGCAGGACGGCCAGGCAGATGTCAGCATCCGCCTCAGTGCCAGCATCGGCATTACCCTGTTTCCCGGTGATGCCCAGACCAGCGAGTTGCTGCTGCAAAAAGCCGAACAAACCATGCGCCTGTCAAAAATGGGCGGGCGCAACCGCTACCAGTTCTATATCGCCAGCATTGACCAGCAGCTGCGCCAGCGCCGCCAGATGGAGACCGACCTGGACAATGCGCTGGCCAACCGCGAGCTGTATTTGCTGTATCAGCCGCAGATCGAGCTGGGCAGCAACAAGGTGGTTGGCGTCGAGGTGCTGTTGCGCTGGCAGCGCAGAAGCGGTGATCTGGTCTCGCCGGAAACCTTTATCCCGCTGGCGGAGCAAACCGGAGCCATTGTCAAAATCGGCGAATGGGTGCTGGAACAAACGTGCGAGCAGCTGCGTGACTGGCTGGATATCGGCTGGCGCGACTTCAGGATTGCAGTCAACCTGTCGGCGGTCCAGCTACACCATGAAGGGCTGGAAAGCGCCATCAAACGGATCATGATCGCCCATCGCATTCCGCCCGGAGCGCTGGAACTGGAGATCACCGAAACCAGCCTGATGCAGGATGTGGAAACCGCCCGCAAGAAACTGCTGGCACTGCGCAAGCTAGGCGTGGCGATCGCCATAGACGATTTCGGCACCGGGCATTCGTCGCTGGCCTATCTGAAGCGCCTGCCGCTGGACAAGATCAAGATCGATCGCAGCTTTATCCAGGACATGCAGACCAGCAATGACGATGCCACTATCGTGCGCACCATCATCCAGCTGAGCCACAGCCTGCAGCTCAAGGTGCTGGCCGAAGGCGTCGAGACCCGAGAAACGGAACAGCTGCTGGTCAGGCTGGGCTGCGATGAAGGCCAGGGCTACCTGTACAGCAAGCCGGTAACTGCCGAGGCCCTGATGGACAAATATGGGCGTTTCGGTGATTGAAGCGGCTGGCAGCCGGCTGTGTCGCCGGCGGCAAACGGGCCCGGAAATATCAGATTCGAGAGCAGAATGAATATACAGATTATTTTGAATGGCGAGCCTTTCAGCCTGTCGGATGGCGACACGGTCGGACACCTGGTGCAACAGCTCGGGCTGCATAACCGGCGGATTGCGGTGGAGCTGAACCACGACATCGTGCTGCGCAGCCAGTACGCCGAGACCCGGCTGCAAACCGAAGACCGGGTTGAAATCGTGCACGCCATCGGCGGCGGCTGACGCCGGACTGCCCTGGCCGCGCCACCCCTTATTCCACGCCAACCAAGGACATCCTTGCATGACACAGCCACCCATTGACCAGCCTTTCGTGCTGGCCGGCAAAACCTATCAATCCCGCCTGCTGGTGGGTACCGGCAAATACCGCGATCTGGAAGAAACCCGACAGGCGATCGAGGCCTCCGGTGCCGAAATCGTCACCGTGGCGGTGCGTCGCACCAATATCGGCCAGAATGCCGGCGAACCGAACCTGCTCGATGTCATCAGCCCGGACCGCTACACCATCCTGCCCAATACCGCCGGCTGCCATACTGCCGAAGACGCCGTGCGCACCTGCCGCCTGGCGCGCGAGCTGCTGGACGGCCGCACACTGGTCAAGCTGGAGATTCTCGCCGACGACAAGACCCTGTTCCCCAACGTGGTGGAAACCCTCAAGGCAGCCCGCACGCTGGTCGATGAAGGCTTCGACGTCATGGTCTACACCAGCGACGACCCCATCATTGCCCGCGAGCTGGAAGCCATCGGCTGCATCGCGGTGATGCCGCTGGCCGGCCTGATTGGCAGCGGCCTGGGCATCTGCAACCCCTACAACCTTAAAATCATTCTGGAAGAGGCCCGCGTACCTGTTCTGGTCGATGCCGGTGTCGGCACCGCTTCGGACGCCGCCATTGCCATGGAAATGGGCTGCGCCGCAGTGCTGATGAACAGCGCGATTGCCCATGCGCAACAACCGGTGCTGATGGCCGAGGCGATGCGCCATGCCGTCATTGCCGGCCGGCAGGCTTACCTGGCCGGCCGCATGCCCAAACGCCTGTACGCAACCGCCTCCTCCCCCTTGCAAGGCCTGATTTGACGTGAACGATACAGTACAGACGGCAGCACCCCAGCGCCGCGAAATCAAGAGCTTCGTCATGCGCGCCGGTCGCATGACACCCGGCCAGCAGCGCGGCCTGGATGACGGCTGGCCCCGGTTCGGGCTAGAGCTGGAAACAGGTCCGGTTGATCCGGCCAGCCTGTTTGGCCGCGTTGCGCCGCTGACCTTCGAGATCGGCTTCGGCATGGGCCAGTCCCTGCTGGAAATGGCCGGCGCGGCACCAGACCAGGACTTCATCGGTGTCGAAGTGCACCGTCCAGGCGTGGGTGCGTTGCTCAACGGGCTGTTGAAGCAGGAGCTGGACAACGTCCGGGTGTACAGCTGTGACGCCCTGGATGTCTTGCGTCAGTGCATTGCAGACAGCAGCCTTGACCGGGTACTGTTGTATTTTCCCGATCCGTGGCACAAGAGCCGGCATCACAAGCGGCGCATTGTCAACGAGAACTTTGCCGCACTGGTCAGGCAAAAACTCAAACCGGGCGGCATACTGCACATGGCCACCGACTGGGAACCCTATGCCGAGCACATGCTCGAAGTCATGCAGCAGGCTCCCGGCTACACCAACCTGTCGGCTTCTGACAGCTGGGTCGAGCGTCCGTCCGAACGCCCGGTCACCAAGTTCGAGCGGCGCGGCGAGCGCCTCGGACATGGTGTCTGGGACCTGAAGTTCGCCCGCCGGGATTGAGCAGGCAATTGGTAGCGCCAGTGGTTACAGGCAGCATGATACAACCCTGACGAACATCGTGGAGAGCAAGGAAATGGCAGTATTATCACGGATCGGATTGCGGCAGCTGGTGGTTCTGCTGGTCTTGCTCAGCTTGCTGGTGGCTGCGGGCAACATGTTCTGGGCCGGCAGCTCCCTGTACCAGCAGGCGCTGCTGGATAACGACCTGCACAGGCAGCAGGGGTTTGCCAGGCAGCTCGCCGACAAGCTGGGCCAGCGTCTGCAGCAGGGGCCAAGGGCCGGCCTGCTGGATGACCTGCTCATGGATGAACACCAGCGGGCCTGGATCATCAGCCCGGGCGGGCAGGTTGTGCTTCCCGGCGGGGCACGCCTGGCCGCAGTACAGGAAAGGGCGCTGGCTTTGCAGCAACATGAGCAGACGGTCCTGCTGCCCGATGACCAGGGCGTCGGGCAAATGATCAGCATTGCAGCCGTGCCGGGCTCTGACTGGCGGCTGATGCTGCAAACCCCCTCCGTTGGGCAAGCCGCAGTGCAGCCAGCCTTTGCCGATCTGCTGGTTTATATCCTGCCGGCCGGTTGCCTGCTGCTGTTGCTGGCGTGGCTGGCAGGCGGCAGCCTGGCGCGGCCGTTTCGCTTGCTGGCGGCCTGCGCGCGCAATCTCAACAGGCCGGAAAGCATTGCCGTGATCGGTGCCGTACAACCCAGCTCGCGGGAGGCGGCAGAACTGCAGAGCGGCCTGCTGCAAGGTGCCAGGCAGCTGGACCCCCAGTCAGCGATGCCCGATGCAAGCAGCATCGACCCGCTCACCGGCCTGAGCACACCAGAGATCCTGCCCGAGCTGGTCACCAACATCAGCCTGGGCGGCACCAGCTTTACCGCATTGGTACTGGCCGTGGATGATTACGAACAGATTCGCGAGCATTTCTCCGAGCCGCTGCGCAACCTCGCCCTGAAACATCTGGCCGGGCTGCTGTTGCAGCATTCGCGCGAGCTGGACATCAGCGTACGCATGGGCGAGGAAGTGTTCCTGCTGCTGCTGCCGCAGTGTCCGATCGTGATTGCCCAGCGTATCGCCGAATGCTTGCGCAGCAAAATACAGGACAGCGCGTTCGAGGGAGTCGGCCACATGACCATTTCCGTCGGCGTGGCAGCCTATCAGCCGGGCAGCAGTGACCCCCTTGAAACGCTCAAGCAGGCCCAGCAACTGCTGATCAGCGCTCGCCGTGAAGGACAGAACCGCGTGCATGTCATGCCGGAATAGTACCGGCCTGACAGCAGCCTGTTCAGTGGCGGTCGGCAAAAATGCCGATCAGCACAAACAGCACCAGCAAAACGGGGGCCAGGGTGTAATTGTTGAGCTGTGCCAGTGCCTGCTTGATCAGGGGCGTCAGATGGATCATGGCCAGCCCGTAACCGATCGCGCACACCAGAATGAAAATCAGCGTACGGAAGATGAAGTGCAGCGTGCCGGTCTGCCGGCGCAGCCATGCGTTGAGGATCGGACCGAACAGCACCAGCGTGGAAGCCATCAGCGCCATGCTGATATCACCCAGATGACTGCGTGACCATTGTGACAGGCTGACAATCCAGCCGGTGAACATATCCATGGGAACTCCTGTGTGAAAATCATAGTTGGCTGGGTGCCTGTCTGAAGTTGCTAAACCAGCCTGTTTGTCTTTTTAATCAAGCTACAGCATTGCATTGCAGCTTTGCGCGGTTTCGCTTTGTCCGGATAAATCCGGACCTACAGCAGCAAAGGCTGCACAGCGCTTTTGTAGGTGCGAACTTATTCGCACAGGGTCGTGAGCTATCAAAAGCGCATAGTTGCAGATGGCAGGGTACTAAAAGCGATGCAGATTTTGCAGCATCAGCGCCTGTAGGGCAAAGCCCTCAATCCGTTCCCAGAAACATCTGCAACAGATCATTCAGGAACAGCTGACCGTGTGCGGTAGCAGCCAGGCGCTGCGGGTCGGCAGACAGCAAACCGCGCTGCTGTGCCTGCAATCTGGCCTGCTGCAGGACCTCCAGCGGCAAGCCGGTACGCTCGGCAAACAACCCGACCGGAACACCTGCTGTCAGGCGCAATGCATTCATCAGAAACTCGAATGGCAGCTCGTCGTTGCCCAGCAGCTGCCGGCCAGCCAGTTTTGGCTTGCCGTCACGCAGGTAGTCGTCCGGCTGACGGGTTTTCCAGTAGCGCTCGATGCGGCCATCGGCGTGGCTGACCTTGCCGTGGGCGCCGGCACCAATACCGAGAAAATCACCAAACTGCCAGTAATTCAGGTTGTGCCGTGCCTGCTGACCGTCCCGTGCATAAGCGGAAACCTCATACTGACGGTAGCCATGACTGGCCAGCAAGGCTTGGCCCTGCTCCTGGATATCCCACAGGCAGTCGTCTTCCGGCAGTTGTGGCGGCTTGCTCCAGTAAACCGTGTTGGGTTCGATGGTCAGCTGATACCAGGAGACATGACCTGGATCGAGCTCCAGCGCCTGTTGCAGATCACTCATGGCCTGCGCCGGAGTCTGGTCCGGCAACCCATGCATCAGGTCCAGGTTGATGCGTTCAAAACCGGCCTGCCGGGCAATCTGTGCTGCGCGCAGGGCTTCATCACCGTCATGTACCCGGCCCAGCTGTTGCAGGTGCTGGCTGTTGAAGCTCTGCACGCCGATCGACAGCCGGTTGATACCCAGTTCACGGTAGGCGGAAAACTTGTCCTGCTCGAAGGTACCGGGGTTGGCTTCCAGCGTGATCTCGATATCCGGCTGCCAGCCGATGCGGGCCTGAATGCCATCCAGCAAACACTTGAGTGCCTCGGCCGAAAACAGGCTGGGTGTACCGCCGCCGATGAAAATAGAGGTCAGCGGCCGGCCGGCCGCCAGTGGCAGATCCTGCTTCAGATCCAGCAGCAGCGCATCGACATAGGCCTGTTCCGGCAGGCTGGACGGTGCCTTGTGCGAGTTGAAGTCGCAGTAAGGGCATTTGCGGATGCACCAGGGAATATGCACATATAGCGCCAGGGGCGGTAGGTCGGGCAGGGGGCGGCGGCTGTCGGTGGTAAGGAGTTGATCCATTTTTATTCTGTCGTTTGCGTTGCGTGCTGTTATGTGGAGGTTTTTGGCTGCGATGTTGCTGAGGGGTGTTTGGTTCTTGGTTGCAGTGTAGCTGGCGGGGTGAGGCGCTTCGCAAAGCTACGCTGCCAGTCCCGAAGCAAGCTTCGAGCCTGTTGCTGATGCTTTGCAGCGGCCTCGCCCCGCCAGCGGATACACGTTGCCGTTTTTGTGGGGGGGGCCCGGCTACGCCGGGCTGCTGTCGCTGTGTGGTTTTTGGCTGCAGTGTTACCGGCGGAGCGAGGCACTTCGCAAAGCTGCGCTGCCAGTCCCGAAGCAAGCTTCGAGCCTGTTGCTGATGCTTTGCTGCGGCCTCACCCCGTCAGCGGATACACCTTGCCGTTTGTGGGGCAGTGGCCCGGCTACGCCGGGCTGCTATCGCTAGTACGTTCAGCATCGGGGTCAGCCCTAAACATCGCGTCAGCAGTCCGGCGTAGCCGGACCCTCTCTCCCCCAGCGCCAAGGTGTATTGCAGAGCCGGCGGGACCGGAGTAACGCCTTAGCGCCATGAGCGCCGCAGGCGATCGTGGCAGCGCAGCGTTACGTAGTGTTCCGCCGGCTCTGCCACGCACACCGACAGGCAAAAAACCTTTATAACCCCAAACGCTGCCTAAACCGCTGCATGGCCAAAGCCCTATGACTGATACGGTTTTTCAGCTCAGGCGAAAGCTCGGCACTGCTACAGCCATGCTCCTCAATCCAAAACAGCGGGTCATAACCAAAGCCATGTTCACCTCTGGCAGCATGCAGAATGCGGCCTTGCCAGAGCCCTTCACAAACAACCGGTAGCGGATCTTCGGCATGCTGTACCAGTGCCAGCGCACAGACAAACTGCGCACCGCGCCGGGCATCGGGCACATCCTTCAGCACTTCAAGCAGCTTGGTATTGTTCGCGGCATCATCGCCGGTCCCTGAATAGCGGGCCGAGTGAATGCCGGGCGCGCCACCGAGGAAGTCCACCGCCAGACCTGAATCGTCGGCCAGCGCCGGCAGGCCGGAGACGCGGGCGGCGTGACGGGCCTTGAGAATGGCGTTTTCGATGAAGGACAGGCCGGTTTCTTCCGGCGCTTCACTGCTGAATTCGGCGACCGAGCGCACCTGAAAGCGGTCGCCCAGCATGGCCTGCAGTTCTTTCAGTTTGCCGGCGTTATGGCTGGCGAGAACGAGGGTGTTCATAGGTCGGGAAAGACTTCCTGGTTGAATTTCAGGTTGTGGCTCTTGCGTTCGCCGTCCACCAGCTTGATGTCGAATTTCAGCAGCTCACGGCCATCGATCGGAAACTGGGCGATGTAGTACACCGCATCGCCTTCGTCGATTTCGCGGAATTCGAGGTTTCTCACCTGGCCAAGCAGGTTGGTCAGGGTACCGTTGACGGCGCTTTTCTCGCCCTTGCCGTCACGCAGTGGCGCGACGTTCAGCACGGCGATGTTCTTGCCACGCTCAAGGCCGCTGGCCTTGGCGATTTCCGGCTGCAGGAAGCTGGAGTTGAACACGATGTAGTGAATGTCCAGCGCACCCGAGGTGATTTTCTGTTCGGCGGCGGCGCTCAGGCTGAACAGCAGGGCAGCGGCCAGGGTAACGAGTTTGTGCATGTGCAAAGTCCTCCGTTAGGCGATTTTGACAGGGTTGCGGGTGACGCGATAAATGCCGATTTCACCCAGCAGGTTGGGCCACAGCTTGCTGCCCAAATGGTCGCGGTGCTGGTTGTCCACCGCCAGACGATCGAGCACCTGCATCTGCATTTCGCTGCACAGGGCCTCGAAGTCTTTGAAGGTGCAGAAGTGGATGTTGGGCGTGTTGTACCAGGTGTAGGGCATGAAATCCGATACCGGCATGCGTCCGCGCGTGGCCAGATACCAGCGGCAGCGCCAGTGACCAAAGTTGGGGAAGGTGATGATGCAGGTGCGGCCGACACGCAGCATTTCCTGCAGGATGCGGTCGGGGTAGTGCACCACCTGCAGCGCCTGGGTCATCACCACCACGTCGAAACTGTTGCTGGCGAAGTTGCCCAGCCCCAGGTCAAGGTTCTGCTCGACCACATTGACGCCCTTCTCGATGCAGGCGTTGATCTTGTCCGGGTCGATTTCCAGGCCGTAGCCGCTGACGTTCTTGTGCTCGCGCAGCCAGGCCAGCAGCTCGCCATCGCCACAGCCAAGGTCCAGTACGCGGCTGTTTTCGGGAATCCATTGCTGGATGATTTCCAGATCGGCTCTCATGGTCAAATCTCGATACGGTTCATGTAACTGGAAAACGCCTGCAGATAGCGCGGATGCGGGATCAGGAAGGCGTCATGGCCGTAGGGTGCGTCAATATCGACATAGCTGACGTCCTTGCCGGCGGCGATCAGGGCGTTGGCGATTTCCTGCGAGCGTTCCGGCGAGAAGCGCCAGTCGGTGGTGAAGGAAATCAGATAGTAGCTGGCGCTGACATGGGCAAAGGTCTGTGCCAGGTTGCCGCCATGGGCGGCGGCCGGGTCGAAGTAATCCAGCGCCTTGGTCATGATCAGGTAGGTATTGGCGTCAAAGCGGGTGGAGAACTCCTCCCCCTGATAACGCAGATAGCTTTCCACCTGGAACTCGACGTTGTTGACGTCGAAGTTGAGCTGTTCGGTTTTCAGTTCGCGGCCAAACTTCTGCCCCATGGCATCATCCGACAGGTAGGTGATGTGACCGACCATGCGTGCGAGTTTAAGGCCGCGCCGGGGCAGGGTATCGTGTTCCAGAAAGTGGCCGTCATGAAAGTCCGGATCGCTGATGATGGCCTGCCGGGCCACTTCGTTGAAGGCGATATTTTGTGCGCTCAGGCGCGGTGCAGCGGCAATTGCCACGCAATAGCGGACACGGTCGGGGTAGTCGATGCTCCACTGCAGTGCCTGCATGCCGCCGAGGCTGCCGCCGATCACCGCCGCCCATTGCCTGATGCCTAGACGGTCGGCCAGTTGCGCCTGACTGTTGACCCAGTCGCGCACGGTCATCATCGGAAAGTCGGCACCATAGGGCTTGCCGGTGGCCGGGTTGGGGCTGGCCGGGCCGGTGGAGCCGTTGCAACCACCCAGGTTATTCAGGCTGACGACAAAGAAACGGTTGGTGTCGATGGGCTTGCCGGGGCCGATGCAGGCATCCCACCAGCCGGGTTTGCGGTCATCCTCGCTGTGGTAGCCGGCGGCATGATGGTGTCCGGACAGGGCATGGCAAATCAGCACCGCATTGCTGCGGGCCTCGTTGAGCGTGCCGTAGGTTTCGTACACCAGCTCGTATTCGTCCAGCAGGCGGCCACAGGCCAGCCGCAGGGGTTCGCTGAAATGTGCTGTCTCGGGCCTGACCAGGCCAACGGAGTCTTCGGGAAAAACGCGGGACACCTGATGCTCCAAGTGTGAAAACAATAAAAATCCTGCCGGCCCGGGCCGGGATTGCAGTTGCTTGCCGGATGGTTCGCGGGTGGGCCGTTTCGCGGAAATCCGGGACCTGTGCGGGCTTTGCCACCACTGGCCAGGCTGCCCCGGAGCGGCAATATCAGCTGTCTGCAGGCGTGCCGATACCGGGTGGCCATTGTACAGGATTCTGTATGCGTACGCGCTTCTGCCGGCTCAACTCGCCGCTTTCAATGGTGATTGCATTGCGCGGAACGGCAAACAACTTGCTCAGGAAGCGCACCAGTTCGGCATTGGCCTTGCCGTCGACCGGCGGGGCCTGCAGGCGGATCTTCAGGCGCTCGCCATGCTCCCCGGCCAGTTCGCTGCGCTTGGCTCCGGGCTGGATATGGCACTGCAACACCAGGTCGGTGCCATCCAGCCGTGCGTAGCTGGTCATTACATGAACGGGCTGATGATGGCCGGCATCCGGGTCTGTATGGCCAGGTTGGCAATCACGAACTTGTCCAGCAGGTTGAGCGCAAGAAAGGCGAAAATCGGCGAAATGTCGATGCCGCCAAGGTCCGGCAGAAAGCGGCGAATGGGCGACAGCACCGGTGCGCACACCTGATGCACCAGCTCGACCGCCGGGTGACGGCTGCCCTGGGCCACCCAGGACAGGATGACGCTGATGATCAGGGCGAAGAAGAAGATCTTCACGAACAGGCTGGCCAGGCTGATCAGGCACCACAGGGCGAGCATCGCCAGCAGGGGCGGCAGCTCGGCGGCAGGCGCGCCGGCAATGAGGAAAATTGCCAGCGACAGTGCCATGTGTACCAGCCAGGCCAGGACCAGCGAGGCTAAATCGATGCCGCCAAAACCGGGAACGATGCGGCGCAGGGGCAGCAGCAACGGCTGGGTCGCCTTGACCACAAACTGGCTCAGCGGATTGTAGAAGTCGGCACGTACCAGCTGCAGCACGAAGCGCAGCAATATCAGCAGGATGTACAGTTGTCCCAGGGTTTGCAGGACATAGATCAGGGCTTGGGGTCCGGACATGTGGGGTCTCTGGTTGGATGGATCAGACAGGGGGATACATTAGCCTTTCAGCATGGGTGTTGGCCAGTTTTGATATGCAGGCAGAGCTGAATGTTCCACAGGACCATGCGGAATACAGAATGTAGGTGCGAATTTATTCGCACAGTTCGGCAATTGTTTGTGCGAATAAATTCGCACCTACAGAGGCTATCAGCCGCCACCCAGCTCGCGGGCCAGCCCGGCGGAGCGGTCGGCAGCAGCCTGCAGGGCGCGCTCAACCATCGGGCGGAAGCCGTCCGCCTCGAAGCTGCGGATCGCGGCATCGGTGGTGCCCTGCGGCGAGGTAACCCGGGCACGCAACGTGGCGACATCCACATCGCTCTGGCAGGCCATTTGCGCCGCGCCCAGTGCGGTCTGGCGGGCCAGCTCGGTGGCGGTGTCTGCATCCAGGCCCAGGCGGACGCCGGCTTCGGCCATGGCCTCGATCAGCAGGAAGAAGTAAGCCGGGCCACTGCCGGAAACGGCGGTAACGGCATCCAGCAGCTGCTCCTGCGGCACCCAGACACTGCTGCCGACGGCATCCAGAATGGCGGCAGCCTGCTGGCGCTGGATTTCACTGACCTGGGCGGCGGCATAGAGCCCGCTGATGCCCTGTTGCAGCAGCGCCGGGGTATTGGGCATGCAGCGCACCACCGGCAGGTGGCCGAGCCACTGCTGCAGGCTGGCGCAGTTGATGCCGGCGGCAATGGAAATCACCAGCTGGCCAGGCTTGAGTGCCGGTGCCAGGGCCAGGCACACCTCGCGCATGATCTGTGGCTTGACTGCCAGCAGCACCACATCCGCGTCAGCGCAGGCAGCCGCATTGTCGGTATGGGTGTGAATGCCCAGGTCGAGCTCCAGCTGGTCGCGCCGTTCGGCGGAGGGCTCGCTGGCGTGGATGTGGGTAGCCGGCATGCCCTTGGCCAGCAGGCCACCGATCAGGCTGGCTGCCATGTTGCCGGCACCGATAAAAGCGATATGCAGATTGTTCATGAGAGATCCGTTGTCTGGTCGTGTGGGTGAAGGCGCGGGTATGGATTGCGCAAATATGGTCATATCTTCCGGCCTGGCGGGCTAATCGCCATCAGGCCGGCAGCATGCGGCAGGAGACCGCTGTAGCCAGCGCGGTGATGATGAAAAGCAAGACTAGCTCCGCGCCCCGAAAATGGCGGTACCGATGCGCACCCAGGTGGCGCCTTCGGCGATGGCGGCTTCCAGGTCATCGCTCATGCCCATCGACAGGCAGTCCATCGGGGTTTGCAGCAGCCCGTTGACCTGTTCCAGCAGCAGCCGGGTTTGACGAAAAGCCGCGCGTTGTTCTTCAGTGTCATGGCTGGGCTGTGGAATCACCATCAGCCCGCGCAGGCGCACATTATCCAGCTTCTCCACCGCCCGTGCCAGCTCCGGCAACTCGGCCGGCGCGCAGCCGGACTTGCTTGCCTCGCCACTGATGTTCACCTGTAGGCAGATGTTCAGTGGGCTGCGGCCTGCCGGGCGCTGGGCTGACAGGCGTTCGGCGATTTTCAACCGGTCGACAGCATGGGCCCAGTCGAAGTGTTCCGCCACGGCCCGGGTCTTGTTGGACTGGATGTTACCCAGAAAATGCCAAACCAATGGCAAATCTGACAGTTGCGCTTGTTTTTCGAGTGCTTCTTGTAGATAGTTTTCACCCATGTCATGCAAGCCGGCCCGGTATGCCTGCCCGATGGCACTGGCCGGATGGGTCTTACTGACAGCCAGCAAGCCGATCTGCCCGGCCGGGCGCTGGCAGGCCTGTGCCGCAGCGGCAATCCGGCTGCGAACACGGGCAATATTCTCTGTTATGGTAGACATTATTTGTCCCGTTGGTTGTAATGACGACGGCTGCTCATGTTAACTGCTTGTGAATCATATTTGGGGGATCAATGGATATTACCGAATTGCTGGCGTTCAGCGCCAAACAGGGTGCGTCCGACTTGCACCTGTCGGCCGGCCTGCCGCCCATGATTCGTGTTGACGGCGACATCCGCCGCATCAACGTGCCGCCGCTTGAGCACAAGGACGTACACTCCATGGTGCACGACATCATGAATGACAAGCAGCGCAAGGACTTCGAGGAGTTCCTGGAAACCGATTTCTCGTTCGAGGTTCCCGGCATCGCCCGTTTCCGGGTCAACGCCTTCAACCAGAATCGGGGGGCCGGTGCCGTCTTCCGGACCATTCCCTCCAAGGTGCTGACACTGGAAGACCTGCAGCTGGGCGAGGTGTTCCGCCGCATTGCCGATGTGCCCCGTGGCCTGGTGCTGGTTACCGGCCCGACCGGTTCGGGCAAGTCGACCACGCTGGCTGCCCTGATCGACTACCTCAACAGCACCCGTTACCAGCATATCCTGACCATCGAAGACCCAATCGAATTCGTCCACGAGTCGAAAAAGAGCCTGGTCAACCAGCGGGAAGTGCATCGCGACACCCTGGGCTTCAACGAAGCGCTGCGTTCGGCCCTGCGGGAAGACCCGGACGTGATTCTGGTTGGTGAGTTGCGTGACCTGGAAACCATCCGGCTGGCCCTGACTGCTGCGGAAACCGGTCACCTGGTGTTCGGCACACTGCATACCACCTCGGCGGCCAAGACCATTGACCGGATCGTCGACGTATTCCCCGCTGAAGAAAAGTCCATGGTGCGCTCGATGTTGTCCGAATCATTGCAGGCGGTGGTGTCGCAAACGCTGATGAAAAAAATCGGCGGCGGCCGGATCGCCGCACACGAGATCATGCTCGGCACCCCCGCCATCCGCAACCTGATCCGTGAAGACAAGGTGGCACAGATGTATTCGGCCATCCAGACCGGCGGCAGCATCGGCATGCAGACCCTGGACAGCTGCCTGACCAAACTGCTCAGTTCAGGCAAGATCAGCCGCGACAGTGCCCGCGAAAAAGCCAAAACCCCGGAAAACTTCTAATGGCTTGCACAGACAGCTAGCCGGCAACCGTAGGACACAAATATGGAACTGGAACAACTGCTACGCCTGATGGTGGAAAAGGGTGGCTCCGACCTGTTTATCACTGCAGGGGTGGCTCCGGCCATCAAGATTCACGGCAAGGTCATGCCCGTGGGCCGCACCGCCCTGTCGCCCGAAGCCACCCGCGAGCTGGTGCTGGGCGCGATGAACGAGCAACAGCGCCGCGAATTTGCCGAAACCCTGGAGTGCAACTTTGCCATCAGCGCCCGTGGCATCGGCCGTTTCCGCGTCAGTGCCTTCTATCAGCGCAACCTGGTCGGCATGGTGCTGCGCCGCATTGAAACGCGCATCCCGACGGTGGACGAGCTCAAGTTGCCCGAGGTGGTCAAGGAAATCGCCATGGCCAAGCGTGGCCTGGTGTTGTTTGTCGGTGCCACCGGTACCGGTAAATCCACCTCGCTGGCGGCCATGATCGGCCACCGCAACGAGAACAGTTCCGGCCATATCATTTCCATCGAAGACCCGGTCGAGTTCATCCACCAGCACAGGAACTGCATCGTTACCCAGCGTGAAGTCGGCATCGACACCGAATCGTTCGAGGTGGCGCTGAAAAACACACTGCGCCAGGCACCGGACGTGATCCTGATTGGCGAGGTGCGTACCCGCGAGACCATGGACTACGCCGTCACCTTTGCCGAAACCGGTCACCTTTGTCTGGCCACCCTGCACGCCAACAACGCCAACCAGGCGCTGGACCGCATCATCAACTTCTTCCCGCCGGACCGCCACCAGCAGATCTGGCTTGATTTGTCACTCAACCTGCGGGCGATCATTGCCCAGCAGCTGATTCCCACGGCAGATGGCAAGGGTCGTCGCGCGGTGATCGAGGTGATGCTGAATACACCGCTGGTTGCCGACCTGATCCGCAAGGGCGCGGTGGAAGAAATCAAGCCGCTGATGACCCGTTCCAGCGAGCTGGGCATGCAGACCTTTGACCAGGCGCTGTATGAACTTTATACTCAGGGCGCCATCAGTTACGAAAACGCGCTGGCCTACGCCGACTCGGCCAACGACTTGCGCCTGATGATCAAGCTGGGCCCCGATCTGGGCCGGGACAAGCTGGACCGGGCGACCCAGAAACTGTCACTGGAGATATCGGACGAACCTGGTGGCGTGACCAATTTCAGAGTGGAGTAAAACATACGCATGTCGAAACAAATCCGGGTATGGGACCTGCCTCTGCGCCTTTTTCACTGGGCTCTGGTGGTGTCCGTTGTGGTGGCGCTGGCCAGCGGCCTAAAAGGCAATATGGGCCTGCACCAGCAGGCCGGACTGGCCGTGGTGACCCTGCTGTCATTCCGTCTGGCCTGGCTGTTTCTGGGTTCCACCTATGCCCGCATTGGTGCCTTGCTGGGTGCGTTGCCGCGCATTCCCGACTACCTGCGCGGCAACTGGCGCAAACCGGGTCACAATCCGCTCGGTGTATTGTCGATGGGAGCCATGTTGCTGGTGCTGGGCTGGCAGTCAGTCAGCGGTTTGTTCACCAATGACGACAGTGTCTTTACCGGCCCGCTGTACCGCCTGATCGACAAGGCCGACAGCCTGATGCTGACCGGCTTGCACCGGCAGACTTTCTGGTTGCTGGTTGGCCTGATCGCCCTGCATGTGGCCACGGTGCTGTTCTACTGGCTGGTGAAAAAGAACAATCTGGTCAAGCCGATGATCACCGGCAACACCGAGCAGCTCAACGAAGAATACAAGCCGGCTACCGGCGGTCGCTGGCTGGCGTTTGTCCTCAGTTGCCTGTTTGCCGTTGGTGCCCTCTACGTGGCGCAGGGCAGCTGGGTACCCAAGCCCCCGCCGCCAGCCCCGGCCTCGGCGCTACCTTTCTAACCTGCCAAACACCTGCCACATGCCCGGCTATGCCGGGCATTGTTCGAATGAATGCGCCCCCTGTAGGTGCGAATTTATTCGCACAAAAACCCGCACAATGTTCTTCGAACAGAATCGCGTGGCAACAAAAAATCCGGCACGAGGCCGGATTTTTTGTTGCGCAGGGCAAATCAGTCCATACGGAACTTGTCGTGACAGCCTTTGCAGCTCTGGCCGGCTGCACCGAATGCCTTGGCCACAGTGGCCTTGTCACCGGTTTCGGCAGCGGCAGCCAGCTCGGTGGCGGCCTTGTGGAAGGCCATGCCGACTTCGGTCACGCCTTCAATATCGGTGAACATTTCCGGCTTGACGCGGGTTTTGGTGTTGCCGACGTTTTTCTCGGTGCCGGGAATGAACAGCGCGCCCATGCCGGAGTTGGCAGTGGCGGCAATGCTGTTGGCAGCGGCCTGGACCTGTTGCGGGTTCCACTCGACGTCGCCGTCAATGGCCATGGCCTTGATCTTGGCCATGTTCCAGGCCATGAACTTGTAGCCGGCCTGACGGAATTCGATGGCTTCCTCGGCATCCATGGCAAAGGCGTTCAGGCTGGTGGCCAGCGCAATGGCAGACAGACTGCCCAGTACGATTTTCTTCATGTGTCTCTCCTCAGGTTGAAGCTTCGGTGGTTTTTACCCGGTGCAGGTAATATTAATGCGGCAATCTAATAGAGCATAGTGTATAATCTCAACATTATGAAAATAGATGCCCGAAAACTGAGTCCTGAAGAGCAGCGTGAAAAGCGAACTATCGCTTTGCGCATGCGTGAACAGGGCTATACATTTAAAGC
>WPCI01021807.1_pt1 | contig 47503 bp, 42 predicted proteins | sample 5399871 | NCBI WGS metagenome assembly WPCI01 (sample SAMN12869469, study PRJNA574797) | sludge metagenome | isolation source: wastewater treatment of pH7 | place: China:Beijing | collected 2019-05-20 | reverse complement strand
CTTTCTACAAGAAAACCATCGGTTACGGACTGCCGGACTTCGCAGAGGAACTCAACTACGGAGTCGATCTATCAACCATCTGAGGGTGGTATCAGATTGATGGGGTGAAGGTGCCCCATCAACCATTAAATCCGTATACCCGTTTTTTCCATCGGAAACTCCCTGGTTGACGGGCTCCATTAGAACACCGGCAGAGCGGCCAGGGGTTATCAGGCTGTCATTATCAATCCATACTGGCAACCAACAGCTACGGAGGAAACACAGATGCCCAACCAGAACACCGCTACAGCGCAGATGAAAATGCCGGCAGTGTACATTCCCCATGGCGCCGGCCCCTGCTTTTTCATGGACTGGCAACCGGCCAATACCTGGCGCGGGATGGAAGCCTATCTCAAGGGAATTGCTGCCACCCTGCCGCAGCAGCCCAGGGCCATTGTCATGGTGTCGGCCCACTGGCTGGATGACAGCTTTGCCGTCACCGGCCAAGCCCGGCCCGAACTGATTTATGACTACTACGGCTTCCCGCCGCATACCTACGAGCTGACCTATCCGGCAACCGGCGCACCCGAACTGGCGGCCAGGGTACAGCAACTGCTGGAGGATGCCGGCATGCCAGCCCGCACCGATGCGCAACGCAGTTTTGACCACGGCATGTTCATCCCGCTGAAGCTGATGTTTCCCGACGCAAACATTCCGGTTATCCAGCTTGCCCTGCAACGCAGCCTGGACCCGCAACTGCACCTGCAGGCCGGAGCAGCACTGGCCAGCCTGCGTGACGAAGGCGTGCTCATCGTTGGCAGCGGCATGAGCTTCCACAACATGCGCGGCTATGGCGACAGCACCTTTACTCCGCTGTCGGAAGAATTTGACCAGTGGCTGACCAAGGCCGTCACCAGCGCACCAAATGAGCGCAACCGGCTGCTGGCCGACTGGACCCGGGCACCACAGGCCCGCGCCTGTCACCCGGCGGGTGCCGAGGAACACCTGCTGCCACTGATGGTGGTCGCCGGGGCTGCCGCTGAATCCACCGGGCGCTGCGTGTATAGGGAACAGGTATTGAAAGTCGCCATTTCGGCCTATCACTTTGGTTAAACCCGCAACCTGCTGCTGGCGACTGACAGCATGGCTAAGGTATAGACTTGGAAGGCGAATCAATAATCGCAGTCAATGGAGTACAACCATGAATACACAGACATTGAATCAGCAACAATGCGACGCCTGCCGTGCGGATGCGCCCAGGGTAACGGAGCAGGAAGCCAATGAATTGCAGCAACAGATTCCCGACTGGGAGCGGGTTGAGCTGGATGGCGTGCTGCAGCTGCGGCGGGTATTCAGGATGAAAGACTTTGTCGAAGCGCTGGCGTTTGCCAACCGGGTCGGTGAGCTGGCAGAGCAGCAGGGGCATCACCCTGCGCTTCTGGTGGAATATGGCCAGGTCACGGTACGCTGGTGGACGCACAAGATCGGCGGCCTGCACCGCAACGATTTCATCATGGCGGCGCGGACTGATCAGCTACAACAATGACACATGCCGGAGCTGCGCAGGCAGTTACCTACGCGCTCCGGTTTTCACACCAGCGCGAGGTGGATAACTCGGCATGACAATCCTGCCATACCGAAACACGACACCGCCTGTCTCGCTACCATCTATCGCATATTTGCAGCAGTGACAACAAAACGGACGGTTTACTCAGCGACCCGATATCAGTCTTGCAGCAACTCGCGCCCCCTGGCCAGATAGGCTTCCATCTCGTCTGGCGGCACCATACCACCGCCGGTGGCCCATACCAGATGCGTGGCCCGGGCCTGGCGTTCGGCGCTCAGGCCGATGCGGGCATGATAGCCCTGCCGCTCGCTCAGCACCCGTACCATGCCCGGCACGCCGGCCAGTGCCGAGGGCTCCAGACGGATACCTTCGGTACGCTCCATGAGCGCCAGCAGACGGAACAGTTCCTCGTCGCTAACCGTGTAGTAGCCGTCCAGCAAGCGCTGCATGGCGCGACCGACAAAGCCGGACGCACGCCCCACAGCCAGCCCGTCGGCGGCAGTGACGTTGTCGATACCGAAGTCCTGCACCGACAGCGCGTCGTGCTCACCGGTATAGACCCCCAGCAGCATGCACGGCGAGTGGGTGGGTTCGGCAAAGATGCAGTGCACGGCATCGCCGAAGATCAGTTTCAGCCCGAAAGCCACACCGCCAGGGCCACCACCCACACCGCAGGGCAGGTAGACAAACAGCGGATGTTCGGTATCCACCCGGATATCGGCGGCAGCCAGCTGGTCTTGCAGCCGCTGCGCCGCAATCGCATAGCCGAGGAACAGGTTGATCGAGTTTTCGTCATCGACAAAGTGGCAGCTCGGGTCGGACTCGGCCTGTTTGCGACCCTCTTCCACCGCCACGCTATAGTCAGACGCATACTCCACCACGGTGACACCGTGTGAGCGCAGCTTGTCCTTCTTCCACTGGCGTGCGTCGGCCGACATGTGCACGGTCACCTGGAAACCCAGGCTCGCACTCATGATGCCGATCGACAGCCCCAGGTTGCCGGTGGAGCCGACGGCAATCTTGTATTGGCCAAAGAAGGCGCGGGCCTCGTCGCTGTCGAGCACGGCATAATCGTCATCGAGCTGCAGCAATCCACCGGCCAGCGCCAGATCTTCCGCGTGCTTGAGTACTTCATAAATGCCGCCACGCGCCTTGATCGAGCCGGAAATCGGCAGGTGGCAGTCGGCCTTGAGCCATAGGGCACCGCCCTGTTCCAGCAAACTATGGCGCTGGCCCAGAAGTGCCTGCAGGACCGGCAGGGGCCGGATGCCGGATTCGATGATGCCGCCGCTGGCCGCCGTCTCGGGAAACACCCGCATGATATAAGGCGCAAAGCGCGACAAACGGGCGCTGGCGTCAGCCACGTCGGCCGCGGTGAGGCCCACATCGCCCAGCGCCTCTGCCACAGGAGCGATCGCCGGGTTGAACCAGCTGATTTCTTTCAGCGCCACCAGATCACGTATCAAAGGGTGACTGGCGTACCATTGTTCTTGTGATTTACCCAAAATCGTCATGTTCAACTCCCTGGTTGATCCGAATCCATTGATGACATTCACGGCCCTGCTACACTCGCATCCATGGTAATGACCATGTTTGCCGGTTCGCCCGGGGCGGACACTGTGCATCGACAACGCCATGCTGGCAGCCATGTCAGGTTTTCAGCATGGTACTTAAAACAGCGGTCGACTTGATCACCCGTCAGTCTGGCGACGAAGGTGCGCTTTTCCGCTACATGGATTTGACGCCCGATCTTACCGCTACTACACTTGTGGCATATTGCATCAGGAGATTCAATCATGAGTGTTTCAATCCGAATTGATAACGTTCTTTACGAAAGCGCAAAGATCCGGGCAAAAGCGGAAATGCGCTCCATTCCACAGCAAGTGGCCTACTGGGCCAAGGTTGGCCGCGCTGCGCTTGATAACCCTGACCTACCAATCGAGTTTGTTCGAGACACCTTGGTGGGTATGGAAGAAGAATCCGAGCCCTTTGAGTTTTCGTGAGTATGGCCATAACGTTAAATCAGCGGCCTGCCTTCAAACGCGTCTACAAAAAACTGTTCGGTAATCAGCGAGAGGATGTTCACGCTGCACTGCGCCAAGTGATTGCAGACCCGCTGATCGGAGAAGAGAAAAAAGGAGACCTGTCAGGTGTCTGGGTCTACAAGTTTGACTGCGTAAACCAGCTGTACCTTCTTGCTTATCAATGGACCGATACGTCGCGCACCTGGCTTGCCCTTGGCCCTCACGAAAACTTTTACCGCGAACTCAAACGCCAGTTCTAATCCGACTATAACTCTGTAACTATCGATAAGGTAGGCGGAAAAAGTACCTCTCCATCACCACCTTACAAAACATGTCCCGTCCTATTCAACCCCGCCAGCATCAGGCTGCCACTGACCGGATCGCGCATAATCTGGCAGTTCACGCCGTATAGCTGCTGCATCAGCCGCTCGGTGACAATGGCATCCGGCGTGCCGCTGGCCAGCACCTGGCCGTTCTTCATGGCGATCATGTGGTCGGCGTAGCGACAGGCGGCAATGATGTCGTGGACCACCATGACAATGGTCTTGCCCTGGCGCACCAGCTGGCGGATCACTTCGAACACTTCCAGCTGAAGGTATCAGGCTGCGTAGGGCCGAACCTCACTGGACACCTGCGCAGCCTTGGTAATCTGGGCTTCGCGCAGGTCGAACTCCATTTGCAGGTTCAACCAAAACCGTTCGCTGGTACCAAAGTAACGAGCCAGCCGCAAGGCGGTATCGGTGCTGATACCGCGACGCTCGCGAACAATTTCGTTCATGCGTGTAGCCGGCACATGCAGCGCCTTGGACAACGCATTAACGCTCATGCCCAGTGGCTCCAGGTATTCCTCACGCAGAATTTCACCTGGGTGAATGGGGCGCATGCCGTTATGAGTCATGGCGTACCTCCTTTAGTGATAATCAACAATCTCAACATCTTCCGGGGCATCATCCACCCAGCAAAAGCACAACCGCCATTGTTTGTTAATGCGAATGCTGTGCTGGCCGGCACGGTCGCCGCTTAGCTCTTCCAGCCGGTTGCCCGGTGGAGAGCGCAGGTCATCCAGCTCCTGCGCAGCGTGCAACATAATCAGCTTGCGCTCGTTGCGCACTGCCAATGGTCACCACGAAAACACCGCCGAACACTGGTTTGTCACTTTGAACTCATAGAGCTACAATGAAACCCAGGCCGTTTCATGGCGAGCGGCAACACAGTACCTGTAAAATATCCGCCAGCTTTCTGATTGCAGTTTCCATTTCATGTGGTGCATAAGCGGCGAACCCCATAAGAAAGCCAGGCGTGTAATGGTTTGAAGCATGAAGAGCCGTGAGCCCTAGCAAGTCGATGCCAGCCTGTCGTGCAGCATTTACTACTTCGGCTTCGGAGATGTCGCGGGTCAACACACAAGACATTTGCATGCCTCCAGACGGAACCTGTGGCTCCACAAACTCAGCCAGATACTGACGAACCAGTCGCGCCAGTGCATCACGTCGTTCGGCATAGACGGCACGCATGGTGCGCACATGCGCCCCAAAATGCCCTCCTTCGATAAAACGCGCCAGCGTGAGCTGCGGAATAGGCGCGCTGTGCCCATCCAGCAGGGTGCGGGCCACAGTCATGGGCGCTACCAGCGGCGACGGCAGCACCATATAACCGATACGCAGGCCGGGGAAGAGCGACTTGGTGAAGGTGCCGATATAGATCGTCCGCTCATGCGGATCTAGCCCTTGCACACAGGCAGTTGGCTTGCCTGCATAATGGAACTCGCTATCGTAGTCATCTTCAATAATCCAGCCCTGATATTGCCTTGCCCACTCAATGACTGCCAGCCGCCGCTCCAGCGCCAGTGTTGCCCCGGTCGGGAACTGATGCGATGGGGTCAGAAACACTGCCTTCGCTGAATCGCTGGAGGTCTGAGCCGCATGAACCAGTTGTTCCACCAGCATGCCATTGGCATCGAGTGGCACCGGCACACACTCCAGGCCAGCCGCGTCGAATGCTTTACGCGCTCCCTGATAAACGGGATCTTCTATAAAAATCTTGTCTCCAGCATCAAGTAGCACATTGGCGCATAGTGTCATTGCTTGTTGTGAGCTGGTCAGTACCAGTACCCGTTCAGGCGTGGCATGTGCCCCGCGCTCAAGATTGACGTAATCCGCAATGGCACGACGCAAGGGTTCAAGCCCTTGTGGGTCGCTGTGGGTCAAAATCCGGTTGCCATATTCCCTCAATACCTGCCGTTCCAGACGTTCCCAGATCTGGAGCGGAAAGCTACGCGTTTCTGGTACACCCGGAGCAAACGGACGTGGGGCTACAAAATCACGCAAGCCACCGCCCTGGAAAATTCTGTCGCCACGCTGGCTGATAGGCAAGGTCTCATCACGCATTCCAGTATGCCGTACAGCGCTACGTACCGGGCGATGCTTAGCCTGCTCTGATACAAAACTACCGCTGCCAATACGCCGCTCAATAAAGCCTTCCGCATGTAACTGGCTATAGGCCGACTCGACCGTATCACGGGAAACACCCAGCGATTTAGCCAGAGTGCGAGAGGCTGGCAAAGGTTTGCCGACTTCAAGCGCACCATCAAGAATTAACCGCCGAATACCGCGCTGAATGCGCGCATACAACGGCAAGGCGCTATGCGTAGGGGCTGTAATCCAGGCTTTAACAGATTCTAGCTGTGCATGCTTAAACAAAGTGGTCTGCACCTATAGGAAAAAATGGATGGATACACCATTCCATTTTAAAGCTATTAATAGGTTCCGCAACGCTATCCGTTAATTTTTCAGGAGCTTTCGTCAGACCATGTCATCTGCCCCTTTATCTTCATCCATTCGCTGGAACGATCTCACCCATCCCGTTGTGGCCGGCCTGATCTCGGTTATCGTCAACTACGGCGGTACGTTTATCCTGGTATTCCAGGCCGCCAAGGTGGCTGGTCTCAGCCCGGAACTGACGGCATCATGGGTGTGGTCGATTTCCATTGGCGTGGGCGTGACAGGGATTATCCTAAGCTGGATTTCCCGCGAACCGATCATCACGGCCTGGTCCACACCTGCGGCTGCCTTTCTCGTCACTGCATTGGCAGCCACGCCTTACGCAGAAGCGGTCGGTGCCTACCTGATCTCAGCCACCGCCTTTGTGGCGCTCGGGCTGTCGGGTTGGTTCGAGCGCGTTATCCGCCTGATTCCCCCGGGCGTGGCGGCTGGACTCCTGGCAGGCATCCTGCTCCAGTTCGGTATCGGAGCTTTCGGCGGCATGAGCATCGACCCATTGCTGGCGGGACTCTTGATCGTCGCCTACGTAGTGCTCAAGCGTTTCACCGCACGCTATGCGGTGGTGGGTATTCTGGTGTTGGGGCTGGCGTTCCTGCTTATTCAGGATCGCGTCGATCTTTCGGGGCTGACCTTAAAGCTGGCCGCACCTGTTTTTACCATGCCTGAGTTTTCGCTAAACGCTTTGTTGAGCGTGGCGTTGCCGCTGTTCCTGATCACACTGACCGGACAGTACATGCCGGGCATGCTGGTGCTGCGCAACGACGGCTTCAGAACCAACGCGAACCCCATCGTGACGGTCACCGGCCTCGGCTCCCTGCTGATGGCACCTTTTGGTTCACACGCCTTCAATATCGCCGCCATCACGGCTGCTATCTGCACCGGTCGGGAGGCGCACGAAAACCCGGACAAGCGTTGGATCGCCGGCATTGCTGCTGGTGTGTTCTACATCCTGGTCGGTGTGTTCGGGGTGACGCTGGCAGCCGTATTTATGGCTTTCCCGGCAACCTTCATCACTACGCTGGCGGGCTTGGCATTGCTAGGCACCATAGGCGGCAGCCTTGCCAGCGCCATGGCTGATGCCAAGACCCGCGAAGCGTCGCTGATCACATTCCTTGCGGCCGCCGCCAACATCACTCTGCTGGGTATTGGTGGCGCATTCTGGGGGTTGGTGATCGGCTTGGTCGCTTATGCGGTGCTCAATGGTCGGTTGCCACAACGAACGCCCAAATCCGTCATGCCGCCAGCACCAGCCAACAAGGGGGCGAACTGATGTCAGCACCTTCCAATACACCGACTCATCACGATCAGCACGGTTGTTATCCCGAAGCCTTAACAGTTGAGGACTTCCAGAAGAACTTGTCGGCAGTACAGGCGCGTATCGACGCAGCTTGCCATCGCGTTGCCCGTGACCCGGTAACGGTGCGCCTGCTACCGGTGAGCAAGACCAAGCCCGAGGCCAGCCTGCGCCTAGCGTATGCGGCGGGTTGCCGGATGCTGGGCGAGAACAAGGTACAAGAAGCCTATCGCAAGTGGGAAGTCATGCAGGACTTGAGTGACCTGAAGTGGTCGGTCATTGGCCACTTGCAAACCAACAAGGCCAAGCTGGTGGCGCGCTTTGCCTCCGAGTTCCAGGCGCTGGACAGCCTGCGCGTGGCCGAGGCACTGGATCGTCGTCTGCAAGTAGAAGGACGCTCGCTGGATGTGTTCGTGCAGGTCAACACCTCCGGCGAAGCCAGCAAGTACGGTTTAGCTCCTGAGGAAGTGCAGGGTTTCATCCAGGAGCTGCCTACTTTTTCGGGGCTGCGCGTGCGCGGCCTGATGACACTTGCGCTGTTCTCCGGCGAGGCCGAGCGGGTGCGCCAGTGCTTCGTGCTGCTGCGCACCTTGCGTGATCGGCTGCGGCAGAGCGCGCCAGCCGGCACCGGCCTGGATGAGCTATCAATGGGCATGTCCGGCGATTTCGAGATCGCCATTGAGGAAGGCTCCACCGTAGTGCGCGTCGGACAGGCCATCTTCGGTGCCCGCGCCTTACCGGACAGCCACTACTGGCCGAGCGAAACACCAAGAGGATTGCTATGACCGAAGAAACCTCTTTATCCGAGCTGCACACGCTGCCGCTGGATGTGATCTCGGTGCAATCGCAAGTAGTCTACGGCCGGGTGGGAAACAACGTCGCTATTCCGGTTCTGGAGGCGTTGGGATTGTCGGTGGCCGCTGTTCCCACAGTGGTATTCAGCAACACACCGCACTACCCGACGATGCACGGTGGGGCGTTACCCATTGAATGGTTCGAGGGGTATTTACAGGATCTTTCGGCACGCGGGGCGCTGCATGCACTTCGCGCCATTCTGGTCGGCTATCTCGGTAATCCGGAACAGGCACAAGCCTTGGCCGGATGGGCGCATGCTCTTATAAAAGAACACGCCGACTTGCGCATCGTGATTGACCCAGTAATGGGTGATTATGACCACGGCATCTATATCGATTCCAGTCTGGTCGGTTCCTACCGTCGAGACCTATTGCCATTGGCCGATGGATTGACACCGAACAGCTTTGAACTGGCGCACCTGACCGGGCTGGCGGTGAACGATGTCGAAAGTGTCATTACTGCCGCCCGCACTTTGCTGGCGGGGCGTACCCAGTGGGTTGCGGTGACCAGTGCCGCACCCGACACCTGGCCACAGGATGAGATACAGGTAGTGCTTGTTACCCGCACGCGAGCCGAGGTCATCGCGCATCCATATATAAGCGTAACCCCCAAGGGTACCGGCGACCTGTTCTGCGCCACCTTGACCGGGCACTGGATCAAGGGCGCAAGTCTATCAGAGGCCACCGCCCATGCATGCCGCCAAGTCGTGCGCACACTGCGCCATACCGAAGAGATGCAATGCGCCGAACTGTTGCTGCCATCACTGGCGGACAGACACGGCAATTACGCAGTACAGGTACGTGAGTACGTACGCCAATTTACATATCGAATCGAATTTGAGGGCTTTTCCATGAAACCAGTTACTTCCCACCTGATGCGGGCCTATGCCCGTCAACCCGTTTCATTCGTCCGCGGCAGTGGAGCGACACTATGGGATGAACAGGACGTGGAATATTTGGATGCCATCGCTGGTGTTGCTGTAACCAGCCTGGGCCACGCCCACCCGGAGATCGCCGCCGTCATCGCAGAGCAGGCTGGAATGCTGCTGCATACCTCCAACGTCTTTCGTATCGACTGGCAAGAGCGATTGGGTGAACGCCTATGTGCATTGACTGGTATGCAAAAGGCTTTTTTCTGTAATTCGGGCGCTGAGGCCAACGAGGCAGCCCTCAAGCTGGCAAGACTATACGGTCACCACAAAGGGGTAGCGGAACCAAAAATTCTTGTAATGGAGAATGGCTTTCATGGCCGCACCATCGCCACGCTTTCCGCCAGCGGTAATCCCAGTAAGCAGCAAGGTTTTGAGCCGCTGCTGCCCGGCTTCCTGCGGGTGCCCTATAACGACATTGAGGCGGTGCGCCAGATTGCAGACAAGGAGTCCGGTATCGTGGCCGTACTGATCGAGCCGGTCCAGGGTGAAGGTGGAATCCGGGTTGCCAGCACCGATTATCTGCGCGGAATACGTACGCTTTGCGACCGGCATGGCTGGCTACTGATGCTTGACGAAATCCAAGCCGGTATGGGGCGCACCGGTGCCTGGTTCGGACACCAGCACGCTAGCATCGAGCCGGATGTAATGACGCTGGCAAAGGCATTGGGCAATGGCTTTCCCATTGGTGCTTGCGTCGCGCGTGGCGCGGCGGCTGACTTGTTCTCTCCTGGACAGCATGGTTCAACCTTCGGTGGTAATCCTCTGGCCTGCCGGGTTGCTTGCACGGTGCTTGACATCATGACCCGTGACAAATTACCGGAACGTGCCGCAGTTTTGGGAACCCGCTTGCTCACAGGATTGCAGGAAGCGTTAAGTGCTAACCCCCAAGTAGAGGCCATACGCGGTCAGGGCCTGATGGTCGGGATTGAGCTGAGTAAAAACTGTAAAGAGCTGGTCGGGCGGGCACTCGCGGAGGAACAGTTACTCATCACGGTAACCCGCGATACTGTCATCCGGTTATTGCCACCACTGATTTGCGATGAAACTCAGATCGACGACATTGTGATGCGTGTTACCCGCTTGCTTTCACCTGGCAAGGTGAACCCAAACCGCTCATCAATCTAAAGTAAAGGAGCAACCCATGTACAAACCCGCCCAAACCTTAACTGACTTCGACCCCGAACTGGCTGAGGCTGTCCGGAATGAAGAGCAGCGCCAAGAAGATCATGCCGAACTGATTGCTTCAGAAAACTACGCCAGCCCAAGAGTGATGGCTATACAAAACTCAGTATTCACCAACAAGTACGCCGAAGGCTATCCTGACAAGCGTTACTATAGCGGGTGCAAATATGTAGACGTGGCCGAGCGCCTGGCCATTGAGCGAGCCAAAGCTCTCTTCGACTGTGACTATGCCAACGTCCAGCCTCATGCGGGGGCTCAAGCCAACGCGGCAGTATTTTTGGCTTTGGCTAGCCCGGGCGATACCGTTATGGGTATGAATCTAGCCCAGGGCGGACATCTAACCCATGGCAATCCGTCCAACTTCTCCGGCAGACACTACAAAATTGTCCCCTATGGACTAAACCCCGAGACAGGTTTGATCGACTACGACGAGATGGAGCGCATTGCACTGGCAACACGGCCAAAGCTCCTGATTGGCGGCTTTTCGGCCTATTCCCGACACAAGGACTGGGAGCGCATGCGCGCCATTGCCGACAAGGCAGGTGCAATTTTCTGGGTGGACATGGCACACGTGGCCGGGCTGGTTGCTGCGGGCGAATACCCCGATCCATTGCCACACGCCCATGTAGTAACCAGCACTACACACAAAACTCTGCGCGGCCCGCGTGGCGGTATCATCTTGGCCAAGGGACAAAACGATGAATTTTACAGGAAACTCAACTCAGCAGTTTTTCCCGGAATTCAAGGCGGTCCATTGATGCATGTGATTGCTGCTAAAGCCGTAGCCTTCAAAGAGGCACTACAGCCAGAATTCAAAACTTACCAGCGCCAGGTAGTAACCAACGCCCGTGCCATGGCTACTGTGCTCCAGCAACGTGGATACAAAATTGTCTCGAATGGCACGGATAACCACCTGATGCTGATTGATCTGTCTGCAAAAAACTACACCGGCAAAGATGCAGATACTGCGTTGAGCGATGCCTATATCACTACAAATAAAAACTCGGTACCCAACGACCCACGATCACCGTTCCTCACATCGGGGCTGCGTATCGGCACAGCTGCCGTGACCACACGCGGCTTTGGAGTGAATGAATGCGAGCAGTTGGCTGGCTGGTTGTGCGATGTACTGGACGCACTGGATACCGGTAGTAATGCGCTGGCAAAGGTACGTGGCAAGGTGCGGGAACAGGTAGTCAACTTATGCCGTCACCATCCTGTATACCGATATAGTGCTCTTGACCTATAAATTGGCAGGCAACCGATTTCTATCAGAGTCCTGCAAACTTGAACCCTAAGCGCCAACCAACAGCCGCTCAAGGGTTTTCGCCGGTAAAACATGCGTACGCGGCCGTTGCGCTATATTAGCTCTGCAGTCCCCGGGCTATTCCTCTCCCAGTTTCTAACGAGACTGGTGATGAACCCGGGGTTAGTTGTTTCTGGGGGAATGAAAACTTCAGCCTGCCGCCCCAGCTCCTGCACAGTATTCTGGCTGTCCGCCCATTCCTGCGCAAAAATCGCCCTCACTGCCGACCAGAGTAGCGAACTCCACAGCTACCCCGCCTGCTCCGCCCTGCCCAGCCCCGCCAGCAACAGGCTGCCATTGACCGGATCACGCATGATCTGGCAGTTCACGCCGTATAGCTGCTGCATCAGCTGTTCGGTGACTATGGCATCCGGCGTGCCGCTGGCCAGCACCTGACCGCTCTTCATGGCGATCATGTGGTCGGCGTAGCGACAGGCGGCAATGATGTCGTGGACCACCATGACAATGGTCTTGCCCTGGCGCACCAGCTGACGGATCACTTCGAACACTTCCAGCTGATGGCCCAGGTCCAGCGCCGAAGTGGGTTCGTCCAGCAGCAGCAGCGGTGTATCCTGCGCCACCACCATGGCCAGCCAGGCACGCTGGCGCTGGCCACCGGACACTTCATCCAGCGGCTGGCCGGCCAGCGCGCTGACCCGGGTCAGCTCCATCGCCTGCTCCACATGCCGAGCGTCGGTATCGCTCCAGCGCTGCAGCATGCCCTGGTGCGGCTGGCGGCCAAAGCGTACCAGTTCGGCCACGGTCAGGCCGTCCGGTGCCAGCATCTGCTGCGGCAACAGCGCCAGCTGACGGGCCACGCTGCGCCCCTGTTGCTGGTGAATGCAGCGGCCATTGAGCAGCACCCGGCCCGCTTTGGGCTTCATCAGCCGCGCCAGTCCAGCCAGCAAAGTGGATTTGCCGCAGCCGTTGGGCCCGATGATGGCCGTGATCTGCCCGGCCGGAATTTCCAGCGAGAGCTGGTCGACAATGGTTTTGCCGCCGTAGCCCAGCATCAGATTTTCAGCCGACAGCAGCGCAGGTTTCTTGCCCAAGCTGGTGTCTAGAGCGTTTTTCCGCCCGGTTGTCGCAAGAGTATCCATAGCAAATAGGGTCCGCCCACCAGCGCTGTCACCAGCCCGACAGGGATTTCAATGGGAGAAAAGGCATGCTGCCCGATACCGTCGGCCAGCAGCATCAGGCAGCTGCCGGTCAGTGCCGCCTCGGGCACCGGCACATGGCCGGAGGCGATCAGCCGCCGGGCGATTTCCGGTGCGGCCAGAGCAATCATGCCGACGGGGCCGGCCAGCGCCACGGCAAAACCGGTCAGTACCACCGTCACGGTCAGGGTCAGCCAGCGGGTACGGCGAATATGCACGCCAAGGCCGGTGGCGACCGCATCCGACAGGCGCATGACATTCAGGCTGCGGGCCAGATACAGCGCCAGCAGCAGACAGAACAGCAACGCCAGTCCCAGCCAGACAATCACCTCCTCGGAGCGTGCATTCAGGCTGCCGACTGTCCAGGGATAGGCGACGTTGGCGCTGTCCATGTCGGCACGCGCCAGCATGAAGTTGGTCAGTGCGCCAAACACCGCGCCCACCCCTACACCCATGACAATGAAGCGGTAGCCCTGCGTGCCCGGCCCGCCACTCAGGCCAAAGGCCAATGCCGCCGCCGTGGCCGCCCCGACCAGCGCCAACGCCGGTGTGGCCAGACTGACCGGTACCGCCACCACCGAGGCCACGGCAAAGGCGGTGGCACCGTTATCCAGCCCGATGATGTTGGGCGTCGCCAGCCGGTTGCGCGACAGGGTTTGCAATAGACAACCGGCCACACCCAGTGCCATGCCGCTGAATACGGCGGCAAGAATGCGCGGCAGGCGCAATTCCTGGATCAGGAATACGCCATAGAGGTCGCCCTTGCCGACCAGCGCCGACAGGGTTTCGCCCAGGGTCAAGTCGCTGGCGTAATGCAGGCTGGCCAGCACCAGCAGCAGCAAAAGGCCGCTCAACAGCAATAAAACCGGCCAGCGGGTGGTAATGATGATGTTGGTTTTCATGCCGTCCCCGTTACAGCGTCGGCATGCGCTGGCGACGCACCACCGCCAGCAGCACCGGCGCGCCAATGAATGCCGTGACCACCCCGACCGGCAACTCATAGGGAATCACCACCAGCCGAGAAATGATGTCGGCAGCCAGCAAAATGCAGGAGCCCAGCAGCAGGCTGGGCCAGAAACTATTGCGGATGTCGGGGCCCACCCAGGCCCTGGCGGCAAAGGGCGCCACCAGCCCGATAAAGGCAATCGGCCCCGCCGCAGCGGTGGCCGCCCCCACCAGCAGCGCCACCACCAGCAAGGCAGTGAGCTGCACCTGCCAGGGACGATGCCCCAGCCCGACCGCCACTGCGTGCCCCAGCGACAACGCCGACAATGCCGGCAACCTGAACAGCAGCACACAGATGCCAGCCAGTGTCACCAGTCCGCTAAAGCGCACCGCTTCGGCGGGTCTGCCGGCCAGCGCACCAATCAGCCAGAAACGCATTTCGTCGGCAGTGCGCTGATCGAGCAGCAGCAACACGCTGGAGATCGCCAGCAGCAGGCCCGACAGTGCCGCACCGGCCAGGATCAGTCGTACCGGGTCCTGGCGTGTGCCGGATACCTGGCTGGCCGCCAGCACCAGCAGGCATCCGGCCAGCGCACCGGCCATCGCCGCCTGCAGATTGAGCGCGGAAGCGCTGGCACCCCAGTAGATCGCCATGACAATGGCAAAGGAGGCACCGGCGCTGACACCCAGCAAACCCGGTTCGGCCAGCGTGTTGCGGGTGACGGTTTGCAGCACCACACCGGATGCGCCCAACCCCGCGCCAACAATGATCGCCAGCAGCGTGCGCGGCAGGCGCAGCTCGAACAGGGTGAAATGCACCTGCTCGCCCAGCCCCTCGCCGTAGCCAGTCAGCAGCCGCAAGCTGTCCTGCCAACTGACTGGCCCGGCTCCAAACAACAGGCTGACAAAAAACAATAGCGCCAGTGCAGTCAGCACCAGCGCCATGCGATAAACCGTACGGTTAGTTTGCAGAGTCATTGCCAAGCATATGCTTCAGGTCGTCCAGCAACACCCGCGCGGCCAGCGGGCCGGCACCACTGCTCCACACCTGGCCGTCCACCACCTTGACGTGGCCGTTCTGCACCGCCTTGAGGCGCTGGAACACCGGCTGCGCCATGGCTTCATCCATGGCTTTCTTGCCGTCGGCATTCAGGCTGGCCAGCACCAGCCAGTCGGCATCGACCAGGGGCAGGTTTTCCAGACTCAGGGTGTCACTGTGTGGCCGGTCCACAAGCTGTCTGGCCAGTTCGGTAGAGTCCAGCCCCAGCTGTGTCAGCAACTGGCCGGCAAACAACTGGCTGGACATGGCAATCGGACCCTGCGGGTTCCAGCGCACCACGGAAACCGTCTGTGACTGGCCATCCAGCTGTGCGTGCAGCTGCTCAACCTCCTGTTCCAGTGCGCTCAGCTCGGCTTCCAGCAGTTCGCTTTTGTCCAGCGCCGCTGCATACAGGCGCAGGTTGCTGCGCCAGTCGCCCGACCACTGGCTGCTGGCCGGCTGCATTACCGGTGCGATGCGTGACAGCTTCTGATAGAGGCTATCCGGCAGATCGGCGGAAGCCAGAATCAGGTCGGGACGCAGACGCAAAATGGCTTCCAGACTTGGCTCGCGCACCGTGCCCACCAGCGGGACTGACTTGCCCAGATGCGCCTGCAGGTAAGGCGCCATATCGGTGCCGCCACGGGTGGCCAGCGTGCCCGCCGGTTCCATGCCCACCGCCATCAGCACATCCAGCGCAATCTCGTCCAGAGTCACCACCCGCTGCGGCTGACCTTTCAGCTCGATCGTGCCCTGTTTGGTCTCGATTTTTCGGGTTTCTTGAGCGACTGCCGCCGATATGAGCACCAGGGCCAGCAAACCGGTAATGAGCCGGCCGGGTTTGCACCACATATATACACCCCATATGAAAATGATTCGCGTTAATACACATAAAACCAGCCTTTAAGTTACCAAGCTAACGTTTTTTGTTACACCCATCTGGCTCAGGAAATATCAGAAATGCCACCAGGCAAGCTGCTCGCCCGCCACGGTTAATGGAAAGGAATTCTATAACCGGCTGCAGGGCCGCGCACCGGGACGGCGCACCGGTAGTTTTTAAGCTACACTGCCGCTCCCTCATCCTCCCGGCTCCCGATACCATGGCACTGAAATCCACTCCCTACAAATTCCGGCTCAACCTCACCGACATCGACCGGGCCATCTATGAGAACCTGAATCTGACCGTTGCCCGTCACCCCTCCGAAACGGAACAGCGGCTGACCACCCGGGTGCTGGCTCACGCCCTCTGGTATCACGAACAGCTGACGTTCGGCCGTGGATTGTCCGATGTGGACGAGCCTGCACTGTGGCAGAAATCGCTCGATGGGCGCATCGAACACTGGATTGATGTCGGCCAGCCCGATGCCGAACGGCTGATCGCCGCATCACGTCGCAGCGAGCGCTGCTCGCTGCTGGTGTATGACCAGAACCGGGTCTGGGCCGGCAAAACCCTGCCCGCCGTTGCGCAGCAGAAAAACCTGCATGTTGCCGCCCTGCCCCAGGAGCCGTTGGACGCGCTCGCCAGTGATTTGCCCCGCAGTGTTGACTGGGGCGTCATGATCAGTGACGGCGTGCTCTACGTCAGTGACGAAAACACCCAGCACGAGTTTGTTCTGGAATGGCTGCAGGGGGAGCGCTGAGCTCAGCTGCCTGACGCCACACGTCTGCAGCAAATGACATCAAACTGTAACATTCCTCGTCCATGATCGCGCCCGAACTGGCCTGGCGTTACCCCGAAAATGACGCTGCCCGCTGATCAAGGAAAAGAAATGCAGACACTTTTGACGGGGGTTCGCCCCCTCTTTCATCATTTTATACTCACCGCCCTGCTGGCTCTTCCCCTCACGCTACATGCCCAGGGGCTCGAACTGACCATCAACGGTTCCAACACCATAGGTGCGCGCCTTGCCCCCCTGTTGGCGGAAGGCATGCTCAAGGAATCCGGCGCGCGCGAGATCGAGGTGCAGCTCAACCCGGACAGCCGTGAGCACCTGATCACCGCCGTCAGCACCGACAACGAGCCCATTGTCATACGCATCAACGCTCACGGCTCAAGTACCGGCTTTCGCGGGCTGATTGACCAAAGCGGCCAGATTGCTGCCGCTTCACGCCCGATCCGCTCCGGCGAAGTGCAAGCCCTGTCCACCGCCGGCGAAATGCGCAGCCAACAGGCCGAGCAGATCATTGGCCTGGACGGTCTGGCCGTAATCGTTCACCCGGACAACCCGCTCAACACACTCAGCATGGAACAGCTGGCAGCCGTGTTTTCCGGACAAATCAGCCGTTGGGAACAGCTGGGCGGACATGCAGGAGCCATTCACCTGTATGCGCGTGACAGCAATTCCGGCACTTGGGAAACCTTTCAGGACCTGGTGCTCAACCCGGTGCAGCTTGAACTGCACGAAACGGCTCACCGCTATCAGTCCAACGCCGACCTGTCCGCCAGCATCAGCCTTGACGTCAATGGCATCGGCTTTGTCGGGCTCGACAGTATCGGCAAGGCACGCGCGCTGGCCCTGTCCGCCGGCCAGTCCCGGCCCATGCTGCCAAACCAGAAACTGGTGGCCACCGAGGACTACCCCCTGGCCCGCCGCCTGTATCTGTATCTGCGCCCTGACGAGCAAAACCCGCTGGCGCTGGCCATGATCAACTTCACCCAGAGCCGTGCCGGCCAGGAGCTGGTCAACCAGGTGGGCTTTGTCGGCCAGAATATCGAGGCCGGGCGTGAGGACGTCCATGACGATATGCCTGACGCATACCGCACCCTGGCGCAGGAGGCTCAGCGCCTGTCAGTCAACTTCCGCTTTGAGGAAGGCCTGGCCCAGCTGGATAACAAGGCCATGCAGGACATCAAGCGTCTGGTTGCCTACCTGCGCGAGCATGACAAGACCGAGAGCAACGTAGTGCTGGTGGGTTTCAGCGACCCCAGGCGACGAAATGCCAGCCTGCTATCCCGGCTGCGCGCCATGGTCGTGCGCACACAACTGATCATGAACAACGTTGTAATCAAGGATCTGATCGGCGTCGGTGACCAGCTTCCGGTCGCTGCCAACTCGGACACGGAAGGACGCTTCAAGAACCGCCGGGTAGAGGTATGGGTGTATTGACCGGCTAAAATCGGCAAACGCGCCATCCCCGCCCGCAGGTGCAGGTCATGCGGGCCGGGTGGTCCACACGCAAGCATCCCTGCATCTGGCACGGGTATCACCCGGCCGGCCCGCATCAAACAGACTCTGATCTGCGCTCAGCACGCTGCCCGGCAATGCGACTGATCAGCATGGCGAGAAATTCGGTTGGCGGTTAGAATCACCCGTTTTTCCCTTTAGTCCGCTCGCCTCACGGCACCGGCACACCCCGTTGTGGCCATAAAAACCGGTCGGGTTTACAGATATAAGGAGTGGCCATGAGCCCTGCCCATCGTCCCAAACTGTCCCTGCCCAGCGGGGCCGGCCGGCTACTGCATTTCTGCTGTGCGCCCTGCTCCGGTAAAGTGATCCGCAGCGGCGTGAAGCACTGCGGCGACGCCGAGAATGAACAAGGCAAAGAACACTCTTGAACAGATTGCAACAGGCACTGGACGCAGGCCGCTTCGTCTGCGTGCTGGAAGCCAGCCCCAGGTTTTCCCCGACACAACGGGCCGCACTGGAACAGATTCTGCAACACGGCCAGCTGGCCGGCTGGCCATTGCTGCCGGCATTTTCCGACCGTGTCGGCCTGCAGCCCGGCCCTGGTCCGCTGGAGGCAGCCGGAACCCTGAACAACCCGACACCGGCCCTGCTACATTTTTCCGGCAAGGATCGCGAGCAATCCGACCTGCTGCAGCAAATCCGGGCCATGCGGGCCTTGGGGCTGAAGCAGTTACTGCTGCTCAGTGGTGACCGCTTGCCGGGCCACCAGCCCGACCAAACGCCCGTGCGCTATCTGGAGTCGGTTCCTGCCTTGCAGATCACCCGCCGGCACTGCCCCGACTGGCTGCTGGGTGCGGCACTCAACCCGTTCAAATACTGCGAAGAGGAGAGCCAGGCCCAGTATTTGAAAGGGCAGAAAAAACTGCTGGCCGGGGCGGACTTTCTGACTCTGCAACTGGGCTTTGATGCCGACAAACACCTGGAAGCTCACGCCTGGATGCGCAGGCAACCAGCCAGCAAACCGGTGCTGGCCTGCGTTATGCGGCTGACCGTCAAGCGCGCAGCGGTATTGCAGTCGGTGCCCGGCATTCTGATTACCGACTCCATGCGCAGTTTTTTGCAGCACGAACAAAAGCTGTCTGAAACTGCAGCCAGCGAGCGCAGCCTGGAGCGGCTGGCACTACAGATTATCGGTTTGCAATTAATGGGTTATGCCGGCATTCACCTGTCCGGTGTCCATTCGCTGGAGGAACTGCTGGCACTGGAGCAGGCAATCATCCGGCTGCGCGACAGCCTGACCTCGCTGGAACAGTGGCAACTACGCTGGCAGGCAAGCTGGCAGCTGCCAGGTACAGCGGCGGTATGTTTTACCCCACCGGCAACTGCCCGCTGGACGCCGGGGCAACCCGGGGTTACAGCCAGCAGAAAGGAGCTTTTGCGCTACCGGTTTTTCTACGCAGTCCATGAACAGCTGTTCGACCGCAACGGCTGGCCGGGCCGTGCTTTTGGCTGGTGCATGGCACAGCCGGTGTGGAAAAAGCCCTGGCCGGCACGCACCCTGCATGCGGTCGAGCGGGCCATCAAGCGCCCCTTGCTGGGCTGTGATACCTGCGGAACCTGCCGTTTACAGGACACCCTCTACGTCTGCCCGGAAACATGCCCTAAGGGGCTGGCAAACGGCCCCTGTGGCGGTACCCGGCAGAATCGCTGCGAGTTTGGTGACCGCGAGTGCATACACAGTATCAAGTACCGGATTGCCAAGTCGGCCGACCAGTTGCCGGTGCTGGCACACAACCTGATTCCCTGCATTCAGGCCGATGAGCGACACCGCAGCTCATGGCCCGGATGGTTCGAAGCGGACCAACCAGGACAGAACGACCCATAACCATTTTTGCAGGCAGGCGGCCTGGCCAGTAGACACAAGAAAACTTTAAATAATTCAATTATAGTTGTACTATTGAAGCATAAAAAATAGTACAGCTACTACGATCTTTGAGTCCAGGAAGGGCGCTTTCAGCGCTATCGCGCCAACATCTGCTGATGCTGGATCTGTGACCGAAGAGTGTTGCTAAGGCCATCCGGAGCAATGCGTTGACCTACGCTTTGCCTCCAGGTGTCCTGACGCTGTGTTGCCGCCACTTTCTACAATTCAAGAGACTCCCGAACGATGAACGTCCTGTTTCTTTGCACTGGCAACTCATGCCGCTCGATCCTTGGCGAAGCCGCTTTCAATCACCTGGCTCCGGCTGGATGGAAAGCCATGAGCGCAGGCAGTCAGCCGACCGGCCAGGTTCACCCGCGCTCGCTGGCCCTGCTAGCACGCGAAGGTATCTCGACCGAAGGCCACCACAGCAAATCGTGGGACAACCTGCCTGCCACCCCGGACATTGTGATCACGGTGTGTTCCAGCGCAGCTGGTGAAACCTGCCCGGCCTATCTGGGGCCTGTCCTGCGTACCCACTGGGGCGTCGAAGACCCGGCACACGCCACTGGCACCGACGAAGAGATTGATGCTGCCTTCATGGCTGCCTATCGCGTTCTTCGCTCGCGCATCGAGGCTTTTCTCGCGCTGCCGCTGGACGACTTGCAGCACGACCAGGACAGGCTCAAAGCAGAGCTGGACCGCATCGGTAGCCATACACAAGCAGGCTTTGCCGGCTGATTTGAAAACCGTCACGACATTATGATGATAAAAAATGATGCTTCGGCACGCCGCTTCGACAGCAGTGCCTTTGATTGCGTCTCACGTGCGTGGCAGGCACACGAAAACGAGCTGCGCGCTTTTCTGGTTCACCGTGCCGGTGACCGGGATATGGCGGAAGACCTGCTACAGGAGATCTTCTTGAGGTCGATGCGTCAGGGGCGGCGCTTTTGTGAGCTGACCAGTCCGCGCGCCTGGCTTTTTGAGGTGGCGCGCAACGCATTGATTGACTCTGTGCGCCTGAGCAAGGCGTTCGAGGAGTTGCCTGAGCATTTGCAGGCCGAGACTGAAAACGGGCGCGAGCCCGTTGACGAGCTGGATATCTGTATTGAGCGTGTCTTGCCGGAGCTGGCAGCAGAGGATCGCTCCATCATCCAGAGCTGTGATCTTCAGGGGCAGACGGTGCGTGCATACGCTCAAGAGCACGGGTTCACACTGGCAGCCGCCAAGTCACGCATCCTGAGAGCCAGAAAACGGCTGCGTGACAGTCTCGTTGAGCGTTGCCAGGTGGGCTTTGATGAGACAGGCCGGGTTTGCTGTCATGTGCCACGCGTTCCTGGCTGAATCCTTTTGCACTCTTGTTCGTCTTCTTGATGAACAGGTCGCATCATGCGACATCGTCATCCAAATATAGAGAGCGGAAACATGACAGTCTCACCCGGCACACAGGAAAGCTGCTGCAACCAGTCAACCCCGATTTCGGCGGATGCAAAGCCCGATTCAAAGACGTGGAACCGCAGGTATTTTTTCAGCATTGCCATCCTGGCGGTACTCTGGTGGGTGGCTTATTCCTACATTCTGCCTGCCTCAAGCTGGATCGTATTTGATTTGTTTGGAGTTTCTGCCGATTCTCACGCAGGGGCTTCGCTGGAGTTCTTCATTTATGACACAGTGAAGATCCTTTTGCTTTTGACGCTGTTGATTTACGCCATCGCCTGGCTTCGTGCCTCCATGAATACAGAGCGGGTGAGAGATTATCTCGTCGGCAAGCGACGCGGACTTGGCTATTTTTTAGGGGCTTCGTTCGGTGCGGCAACGCCTTTTTGTTCCTGCTCCAGCATCCCGCTGTTTTTGGGCTTCACTACGGCCCGCATCCCCATCGGCATCACCATGTCGTTTTTGATCACCTCACCGCTCATCAACGAAATTGCGGTTGTGTTGCTGTGGGGGTTGCTAGGTTGGAAATTCACGCTCATTTATCTGGCAGTTGGCATGGGGGCGGGCATCCTGGGCGGGTTCTTGATGGACGGCCTGAAAGCGGAGCGCTGGTTGCAACCATTTGTCATCGAAGCCATGGAAAAGTCACCGCTTGCCATGCAGCACGCAAGCGACACGGGCAAGGCCGAAAAGCTCTCTGTGCGCCAACGCCACGATTTCGCTTATACGGAAATGAGCTCGATTTTCAAGAAGGTCTGGAAGTGGGTTGTCATTGGCGTCGGTATCGGCGCTGCATTGCATGGTTTTGTGCCTGACAACTGGTTTGCTGACAACCTGGGCACCGGTCAGTGGTGGACTGTACCTTCAGCGGTTTTGGTGGGCATACCCCTGTATTCCAACGTCACCGGCATTATCCCGATCATGGAAAGCCTGCTTCTGAAAGGTCTGCCCATCGGCACCACACTGGCTTTCTGCATGAGCTCTGTGGCTGCCAGCATTCCTGAATTCATGATGCTGCGTCAGATCATGACCATCAAACTGCAAGCGACCTTTATTCTCTATCTGTGGGTGGTCTTCACCCTGGTAGGGTGGCTACTCAATGCGATGCAGCCACTTATAGTGTGACTTTCATTCCCCTGTCCCCAGGTTTTATCAAAGGAGAAAATATGGATATCAAAGTGCTCGGCACGGGCTGTGCCAATTGCAGAAACACCATTGCGCTTATCAATCAGGTTGCCCAGGACAAGGGCCTGCAGGTCGAAGTAACCAAGGTTGAGGATCTGCGCGAGATCATGACTTACGGGGTGATGAGTACGCCCGGCGTCGTGATCAATGGACAGGTCGTACATGCAGGCGGCATCCCGTCGCGCGAAAAAATAGAGCAATGGCTGGGTGCATAAAGACGTCCACCACAATCCGCAACTTTAGACGCTGGTTTCAATAGTTGATAGCAGCAGCCTCGTGGTGCAGGCGTCCATGAAGCCGGCCGCATGCCTGGGGGTCAGGTGTTGTGAATACTCACATACGAAACTAGCAGCTGTGCAGCTAGACATAGGGCCACGTCCACGGTTCGTCTTTTTCCTTTTAGATTGTAACAGGCTACTGAACGCTACTTTTTCGGGGCCGAGGATTTGCAAATTTGGCAGAAGACAAGGCTCAGAACAAACCTTGTATTTCAAGAAGATGGCGCGCCCAGGTGGATTCGAACCACCGGCCTCACCCTTAGGAGGGGTGCGCTCTATCCAGCTGAGCTATGGGCGCGTTGCAGTGCGGGCGTGAATGATACCGGCTTGCCGGGAAAAAATCAGCCCCTTTTTATGGGTTGTCTGTCGGCATTGCGGGTCCTGCCCTTTCGCTGCACTGCACGCAGGATGTCGCAGTAATGTATCGCTGTTTGCCTGTTTTGCTTCCAGGCGTATCTGGTTGAGAGCACCCGGGTACCGGAATCAGATCCCGCTCAGGTAGCGGGCCACCGCTTCGATTTCCATCGGGGTCAGCTTGGTGGCAATGGAGCTCATGATGGCGTTTTCGTCAGTGCGCTCACGTTCGTTGAATTCACGCAACTGGCTGATCAGGTAGCGCATGTGCTGGCCGGCGATGCGCGGCAGCTCATCGGTGCCGGCGCCGTCTTCACCGTGGCAGCTTGAGCAGGCGGCAACGCCGGACCACTGGTTGCCGTTGTGATAGATGTATTTGCCGACTGCGGTGAAATCCGGGTCGCTGGCACGGTGTGCCTTGACCGGTTTGCCACTGAAATATTTGCCCAGAGCGACCATTTCGTCAGATTCGAGGTTGACGGCAATGTCATTCATGGTGCCCTTGCGCCGGCCTGCCTTGAAGTCTTCCAGCTGTTTGCTGATGTAGGCCGCGTTCTGGCCAGCCAGGCGCGGGTAAATGGCGCTGGAGCTTTCGCCATCGACGCCATGGCATACCTTGCATACCGAGTTGACAATGGCCGCAGCACGCTCGTCGTCGGCGGCCTGAACCTGGGCAACGACCAGTAAAGCGATCGGTAAAATGAGTTTGCGCAGCATTGGAAACACCCTCTTCAAAACACGGATAGCAACTTTTATTGTTTCAATTGATGCCGCAACCGGCCGCACTCACTCGACCCAGTTGCGCAGCGCCTGCCGCGCCTGCTCATTCAGCGGCTTGGCCTGCAGCCCGGTTGGCAGCCATTCGATGCCATACTCGGCATTGTCTGCCAGCGGAATGAAGCTGAGCCGGACCAGTTTCGCTTCGACAAACGGCAGGCTGCCGCCGGCCAGCTGCATGCCCTGCCAGACATCCAGCCCCCACCAGCTCCGTGCCAGTGGCTGCTCGGGGTATTGCGCGGCATTTTGCTGTTCAATACCCAGAAAGCGGGCGTTGATCCCGGACAGCCGGTATCCGGGCTGCAAGCCGATCAGGCTGGCCAGGCCGTGCCAATCCAGCAGTTGCACGTCCATGCCCCACAGTTCGCCATCAAGCAGGAACTGCCAGCTGTTGCGTCCGTCATCAAGGGTGACGCGATAACGGTCATTGTCGCCGCTGCCAACCTTCAGCACGGCAATGCGCTTGCCTTGCTGCTGTTGCTGGTAGCTATGAATATCATAGGCAAGCCCGCCGGCCAGCAGCGCCAGCAGAATCACGGTCAGTCCGAGGCTTCCGCGCAACCAGGCCAGGAACCAGTGGCCACGCCACAGAATCCGCACGCCCAGCCACAAAACCAGCAACGCCAGTGCGCCAACGCCCACTGCCAGACCTGTAAATTGCATGCGGAAAACTCCAGTCAGTAAAATTTGGTTATTATGCTTGCTGCCATCCCTTTCGTCCAAGCCGTTTTGTGACCCGTTTCCGGGTTAAGGAATTTCATGAGCTTTTTCCCCGAGCTGTCGATCAGCCTGCCCTTGTTGCTGTTGCTGATTGCTGTCGCCTTTACTGCCGGCTTTGTCGATGCCATTGCCGGCGGTGGCGGCTTGCTGACCATTCCGGCTCTGATGCTGTCAGGAATTGCGCCGCACCTGGTACTGGGCACCAACAAGCTGTGCGCAACCTTTGGCTCGGCGACCGCCAGCTATACCTTTTATCGGCGCGGCTATTTTCAGCCCGGGTTCTGGCGTCCCGCCCTGCTGGCTACGGCCGTTGGTGCGGCGCTCGGCGCCATTCTGGCGCAGAACATGCCGGCGCAGTGGCTCAACCAGTTCCTGCCGATTGTGGTGTTCCTGTGTGGTTTGTACATGCTGTTCAGCAAGATTCCGGAGCATGCAGAAGAGCATAGCCAGCCCGTTGCACAAAAGCGCCAGCTGCCGCAAGGGCTGCTGCTGGGCTTTTATGATGGTGTGGCCGGCCCCGGTACCGGCGCGTTCTGGACAGTCAGCACGCTGGTGCTCTACCCACTCGATTTGCTGCGCACCACCGGTGTGGCACGCACCATGAACTTTGTCAGCAATGGTGTGGCGCTGGCGATGTTTGTCATCGGCGGTCAGGTGATGTGGTCGCTGGGCATTGCCATGGGGCTGGCGCTGATGCTGGGCGCGGTGGCCGGGGCACGTCTGGCGATTGGCGGCGGCAGCCGGCTGATCCGTCCGCTGTTCATCCTGATGGTGATGGCGCTAACCATAAAGTTAGCGTGGCAGCACTGGCTTGGCGGTGCCTAGACGCTGGTGCAGGTATAGATCAATCAGATAACGGGCAATCGAGCCCGGCAGGGGCAGCAATGGCAACTCGTGGATGCTGAACCAGCGTGCATCCTCGATTTCCCCTTCCTCCGGAATGATGTCGCCATCCAGGTATTCGGCGTGGTAGCCCATCATCATGGAGTGCGGAAAGGGCCAGTTCTGGCTGGCGATATAGCGCAGATTGTGCACCCGCACACGGGTTTCCTCGTAGACCTCTCGGTGCACGCAGCCTTCCATGGTCTCGCCCGGTTCGGCATAGCCGGCCAGGCAGCTGTACATGCCGTCGACAAAGCGCGGCGAGCGGGCCAGCAACAACTCGTCACCCTTGGTAATGAGCACGATCATGCAAGGCGACAGCCGCGGGTACTGCTCCAGCCGGCAGCTCAGGCAAAAGCGCATGCGGTGCTCGGCGGAGGATTGCATGCGTTCGCCGCAACTGCCGCAAAAGCGGTGCTCGCGCGCCCAGGTGCCAATCTGGCTGGCGTATGACAGCATGTGAAACCAGCTGGCACTGTCGTGGGCCAGTTGCGAGCGCAATGAAGTCCATTGCCAGTCCGGCTCGTCAGGCCGGTGGCTCAGTTCATACAGGAAGACCGGCGCGTCATTCAGGTAACCGATGCCCTGGATGTCCAGCAACCAGGGGGCAAAACGCCCGGCCAGGTCAGCCAGCGGCCAGAGCAGCTCGCCGTTACCCTGTTGCAAAAATGCTTGCCGGCAATGAATCAGCGCCTGCCCGTGCTGCCCGTCATGCACCGGCAGGCTGATGCGCCAGTCAGTCTGTAACGGCATTGGCAACCTGTGCCTGTGCTGCCGGCACCTGCATGCCAAGAAGCGCCAGGCTGCTCTGTGCGGCGTCGAGCGGGTCCTGCATGCTGCCATCCTGCAGGGTGCGGCCGCCTTCCAGGTAATACTCAAGGCTGGTGAGTACGTCAGCCAGGGTTTCCAGCGCGGACTGTTCGGGTATCCGGCCCGAGTTGATCATGTTCTGCCCGATATAATCGGCACACAACTGCACCAGCGAGGCAATGCGGTTTTCACCCATGAACCAGAGGCCGCCGCGCACCTGGGTCAGCACCACGGGTACGTTTTCCAGGTGATTGGTGTCGCCACCGGCTTCAAAGTAGGCAGTAATCGCTCGCTTGGCCAGCAGCAGCCCGTTGCTGGCTTCGCCCCTGATCACGATCTGCGCTTCCGTCAGCTGGTGACGGGCGAACACCTCGGCCTCGGACAACTCAGATACCCGGGCCGCATGCCGCTGCCCCAGCTCCAGGCTGGCCACCAGCCCTTCAATGTAGATGACCGAATCAGCCAGTTGCAGGAGTTCTTCCGGGGACACGTCTGCCGGCTGTTTCCAGTTGGCCAGTACCTTCAACTGGCGCTTGAGTGACATGCTGGCACCCGTCAGACCAACCATGATCAGGGTTTTTTCCAGCTTGCCGATGACCAGCGACAGATTTTCAAAGGCTTCGTTCGAGACGGTGCCGCGACCAATCAGGTCGACGGTGTCCTTGACGATGCTCAGCTCTTCCTGGATCGCAGTCGACAGTGAGCGCAGTACATTGGCACCCGGCCCGGACATGCGCCGGTATTCATCCGCCAGCATCTGGTCGGTAAACGGCAGGCTCGGCAGGTTGGCGGCAGCCTGTACCTCACGGGCCAGCGGGCCGGATGTCTGTGCCAGGGCAACCAGGTACAGCATGTCCTTGATCAGCCCGCGCGAAGGCGTGTAGCTGGCATTGGTCAAGTGCTGTCTGATTTCGCGGTCCAGACGGGAGAACAGCAGCTTGCGCTCGGTATTCAGCAGCAGTTTGCCTTCGATGAACGACTCCAGAGCCGCAGCCGAAACCCAGTAAAGTATGGTGTCGGCAGCGGCCGGATCGGTGCTGTCCATCTGCTGGACCAGACGCTTCATGGCATCCAGCGCCGGCGCAACATTCTTTTCTTTGATGACGGACAACAGTGCCAGCTGGTACAGGTGGCGCTGGCGTGTCAGGGCCACCTCCGGATCAGACAGCTGGCGGGTTTGTGGCTGCCCGGGACGCTCCACACTGAGCCGGGCCGAGAAGAAGTAGCTTTCCGGCAAGCGTGACTGACCGGCCGCCAAACGCAGCTTGTTGATGGCCGGCAGCAACAGCTCGGGCATCTCGACCCAGTTGGCCTCCAGCTGCTCCAGGTAGCTGTGCAGTACATGCAGGCCATTGTTGATAGCCGACAATTGCTCGTTGCACTGTTCATTGGCGCCGGCCGGAATGGCCGTGGCCAGCGTTTGCATCTCCTGCGCCAGCATCTCGGCACCCGTCAGCCCGATCAGGGACAAAATGCCTTTCACCTGCTGCAGGTTGTGCACCGAGCGCTGCAACAGGGTGCCGCTGTCCCGCTCTTCCAGAAAGCGTTCAAGGTTCTGCTGCGTTTCCGTCATGGTGGCAAATAACTCTTCGCGCACTACGCCCAGTGAAGATGCTCCTGTTGCCATGCCTTATTTCCTGTTCCTTTATCTGTCAAAACCCGGGTTGTCGCGGATATCACCCGGCCACGGACGGCTGTTTGCAGGTGTCCGGCCTGCTTTTGCCCGATTCCGGGTACAGCTGCGGCCCGGTCTAGTGGCAATATAATCGCTGACAGTCTCTTGTCAATCGCCGGGGCCGTCAAGCAAACCACTCATTTTTATCATATTTTGCGGTCATCTTAACAGCACGGCAAAGATTCGCTTGCATATCTTTTATCTGCTGTCCGGCGGTCCTGCCGGTTGCCGGCGCAAGCACCCGCCTGTCCGTCAAACAGCTCAGCAGTCCTTGAACTCTGCCGTTTTCTTGCTCATCTGCGCGGCGACGGCAACACGCAGATCTTCCGACTGCAGCATGGCGGCATTCCAGGTGGCCACATAATTTAGCCCGTCATCCACATCATGGTCGCGCATATAGCGGATCATTTCCTTGGTGCCGCGAATGGCCAGCGGTGACTTGCCGGCGATCTCCCCTGCCAGTTGCGTGACTTCCTGCAGCAGGCTGTCACGGTCGCTGTAGACGCGATTGACCAGCCCGATTTGCCGCGCCTCATCCGCCTCGACAAAGCGCCCGGTATAAGCCAGCTCGCGCATGACGCCATCGCCGATGATGCGTGGCAGGCGCTGCAGCGTGCCGACATCCGCCGCCATGCCGACATCGATTTCCTTGATCGAGAAACGCGCATCGGCACTGCAATAACGCATGTCGCAGGCGCTGATCAGGTCAACCGCTCCGCCAATGCAATAACCCTGGATGGCCGCCAGCACAGGCTTGCCACAGCGGTCCACCGCTTCAAGGGCCGCCTGCAGACGCTTGATGTGATCACGCAGGATGAGCGCGTTGCGTCCCGGGTCCTGGCCCAGCTGGCCGGCCAGCGAAGCCAGGTACATCAGGTCGATACCGCTGCAAAAATGTTCGCCAGCACCGCTGAGCACCACGGCACGGACACCGGGGTCACGATCCAGCCGGGCGAAGATTTGCGGAATCTCCAGCCAGAAATCCTCGCCCATGGCATTGAGCTTGGCCGGGCGGTTCATCTGTACCTGTGCCACCTTGTCGGTGATCTCGACGGTGAAGAAATTGTAGTTCATGCGTACTCCGTTTTTTATTGGAATGATTGGTGTAACGATTTTTACCGGTTTTCTGCTGCTGTTACCAGTCCAGTTCCCGGCCGCTGGCCTTGGTCAAGTCCTGCAGGAAAGCGCGGTGCGCCTCCAGTTCGGCCGTGGTTGGTGCCAGCACTGGTGCCGGCACGCGGCCGGCGGCCAGCCGGCGGATCGCACCCGCTCCCAGCCCGTTGCCATCACCATCGCCAGACAGCAGCAAGCTGCTCTGGCCACCGGTCATGTGCAGAAAAACATCCGCGAGGATTTCCGCGTCAAGCAGGGCACCGTGCAGCTCGCGCCTGGAGTTGTCGACATGGTAGCGGGTACACAGGGCGTCCAGGGTGTTGCGCTGCCCGGGGTGACGCTCCCGCGCCATCACCAGGGTATCCAGAACCGTGCAGTACTGGCTGATGTCTGCCCGCTCACTCTGGCCCAGCAGGGCAAATTCGTTTTCAATGAAGCCGACGTCAAAGGGAGCGTTGTGAATGACCAGCTCGGCGCCCTTGATGAACTCGAAAAACTCGTCGGCCACCTCCCGGAAACGCGGCTTGTCACGCAGGAATGCATCGGTAATGCCGTGTACCGCAATTGCGCCCTCGTCCACTTCCCGGTCCGGCTGGATGTAGACATGGTAGTGCCGGCCGGTCAGGCGGCGTTCTATCACCTCGACACAACCAATCTCGATAATGCGGTGGCCTTCGGTGACCGGCATGCCGGTGGTTTCAGTATCCAGAACTACATATCTCACTTGCGTACCTCGTCAACACCCTTGTTGGCCAGTTGGTCGGCCCTTTCATTGCCGGGATGGCCGGTATGGCCTGCCACCCATTGCCACTGCACGTCATGTTGCTGAACCAGGGCATCGAGCTGCTGCCACAGGTCCTGATTCTTTACCGGCTGCTTGCTGGCGGTCTTCCAGCCACGTTTTTTCCAGTTGGCCAGCCACTGCTGCATGCCCTGCATGACGTATTTGGAGTCTGTCACCAGCAATACGTTGCTGCGTCTTTTCAGCGCCGCCAGCCCTTCAATCACCGCCTGCAGTTCCATGCGGTTGTTGGTGGTGTTGTCTTCGCCACCAAACAGCTCCAGCGACCGGCCCTTGTATTGCAGCAGGGCACCCCAGCCTCCCGGCCCCGGATTGCCCTTACAGGCGCCGTCGGTATAGATGTGTATCTGATCAGTCATGTCTGCGTTGTTCTTCTACTATTTCTGGTTTTGCCGTCTGCTGTGCCACCGGCAAGGGCAACAGCCCTTTCAAGCGCCGGATGCGCTGGCGCTGCGCCGGCGCGGCATGTACCTGTTTGCGGGCCGCTATCATATAGCATGCACCCAGCGGCCACTGCCTTTTTGCCAGAAAAGCTTCCAGACGGCCACCTGCCCGCTGCCAGCCGGCAGGCAAATAATGGGCAAATACCGGCGCTTCCAGTGCAAAGCCAAGCACCGCCAGCCATTCCGATACCCGCGCCGCCGACAGTTTGTGGCTACGCTGCCACAGGCTGTCACCAACAAAGCCCTGCCACCAGGGATTGCGCCCCGTCAGCAACAGATAACCACCGGGGCGCACCGCCCGGGCAGCCTCGCGCAGCAGATCATGGGGTGAGCGTGAAAATTCCAGGCTGTGTTGCAGCACGACTGCATCGGCACCATCCGGCTGAACTGGCCACTGGCTTTCGGAGCAATAAATGTCCTGCTCCTGCTCATCACTGCCAAGCCGTATCCGGCAACGGATGTCGCTGTGCCACTGTGCCCCGGTCACTGCGTTATACAGCAGCAGGTAGCTGCCAAAGCAGCGCTCTAGGCGTCGCTCCAGCCACTGCTGCTCCGCTTGCAGCAGCAAAGCGGACTGCGGCAGCGCCAGCCAGTGTCGCACTTCCAGCGGGGATACCGGCCCCCTCGCTTTCAACCGTGCCATTTCAAGCATATGTTTCTCCATATCCTGCCGGGATCGACAGCAGTTTTGACGGTCTGTTATGGTTCTGCAACCGTTGATTTTTTTACAGGACATTCCATGTTGACCATCACTGCCCTGCCCGCGTTTAACGACAACTATATCTGGCTGCTGCAAAACCCGGCCACACACTGCTGCGCAGTGGTTGACCCGGGCGACGCCGGCCCGGTCATCCGCTGGCTGGAAGACAACCCGCAGTGGCAGCTGACCGACATCCTGATCACCCATCATCATCGTGACCATACCGGTGGCATCGCGGCGTTGAAGCAGCTGACCGGCGCTACAGTATATGGCCCGCAGCTGGAAACCATCGAGGGTGTTGACCATCCCCTGTCCGACGGCCAGCAGGTGCAGGTACTGGGGCGCACGCTCAGTGTCCTGCATGTCCCGGGACATACCCTGGGCCATATTGCCTACTACCTGGACGGACAACAGCCATGGTTGTTTAGCGGCGATACATTGTTTCTGGCCGGCTGTGGCCGCCTGTTCGAAGGAACGCCGGAGCAAATGTACCATTCCCTGCAACGCCTGGCTGCACTGCCGGCCCACACCCTGGTGTATTGCACTCACGAATACAGCCTGTCCAACCTGAAGTTTGCCGCTGCCGTGGAGCCGGACAATACAGTCATCAGCGCCCGCATGCAGGAAATCGATGCGCTGCGCAAGCAGGACCGGATCAGTCTGCCCAGCACCCTGGCCGACGAGCTGGCCACCAATCCCTTCCTGCGTTGCAACGAGCAGCAGGTGATTACCAGCGCAGCCCGCGAAAGCGGACAGCCGCCGGCAAGTCCGGTGGAGGTGTTTGCCGCCATCCGTGTCTGGAAAGACAACTTCTGACATCTGGTCATGTCACAGCTGATGGCTTTCTGCAGAAGCGGGCTTGTCCTTCGACAAGTTTAGCCCGCTGACCTGCAGCTTCGGCCGGTTCCGCTTGACCACCCTGCCCGTCGTCCATAGAATTTGCAGAATTTTATTTTTTCCAGTTATTCCATGCCAAACGCAGCTTTTCATCCTCACGGGCAGATCACCCGGATGCTGTGCAGCGGGCTGCTTGCCTGCACCGCACTGCTATTTGCCGGTTGCCAGCAATCAGGCTTGCAGCCACAAATCCAGGATGAACAGGCCCTCAAAGAACGCCTGGCACCACTGGACATGCCAAATCGCAACTGGTCCGAACAGGCTCTGCGGCAAAGCCGGGCCACTACTGCGACCGCTGCTTCTGCCCAGGTGGTTGATGATGAAAACACCCCGGCCATCAGCGACATCTGGCAACGTATCCGCCACGGTTTCCAGCTGCTGGACGAAGACCTGGACAACCCCCGCATCGACCAGCAACGCCTGTGGTTCGCCAGCCGTACCGGCTCGCTGGAAACCATTGCCAAGCGCAGCAGCCCCTACATCCACTATATTGTCGAAGCACTGGACAACCGCGACATGCCGCTGGAGCTGGCTCTGCTGCCGGTGATTGAAAGTGCGTACAACCCTCTGGCCTACTCGCCGTCCCAGGCCGCCGGACTGTGGCAGTTCATTCCCTCGACCGGCCGCAACTTCAAGCTCAAGCAGACACGCTGGTATGACGGCCGTCGTGATATCGTCGCCTCGACCGAGGCTGCCCTGGACTATCTAACCTACCTGAATCAGATGTTCGACGGTGACTGGTTGCTGACCCTGGCCGCTTACAATGCCGGCGAGGGCACTGTCAGCCGCGCCATCAAGCGCAACAACGGGCTTGGCCTGCCGACCGACTACTGGAACCTGCAGCTCCCCAAACAGACCCAGGCCTATGTGCCCAAGCTGCTGGGCCTGGCCCAGCTCATCGCCAGCCCGCAAGCCTACGCCCTGAACCTGCCCGAGGTGCCGGACGAACCCTACTTCGCCCGCGTCCCTCTGGAACACCAGCTGGACCTGCAACGCATCGCGTCTCTGGCCAAGGTGCCGGCAGAACATATCCGTGCACTGAATCCGGCCTTCAAGGAAGGCATCACCCTCGACGGGCCGCAACACGTGCTGGTACCGGCGGAGCAGGCCGAGCGTCTAGAGCGCAAACTGGCCACGCGAGACCCTGACGAGCTGCTGCAGGTACAGCCCTACATTGTGCGCTCCGGCGACACCCTGTCCGGCATTGCCCAGCGCCACGGCACCTCGGTGGCCAGCATCCGTCAGCTGAACAAGCTGAAAAACAACCAGTTGCGTATTGGCCAGCACCTCAAGCTGGCCGGGGCCGCACCACAGGTTGCCCAGCAGACAACCACCAGCACCACTTCCAAAGCGCCCGCTGCCAGCAAATACCAGGTACGCAAGGGCGATACCCTGGGCGCCATTGCCGCCCGTCATGGCACCAGCGTGAAACAGCTGCGCCAGCTGAACAACCTGCAGCATGACCGGCTCAAGATCGGCCAGACCCTGCTGATCAAGCCCGGCAGCACCCGCTATGTGGTCCGTGCCGGCGATACATTCACGGGCATTGCCCAGCGTCATAAAGTCAGTGTCCGCCAGCTGCAAAGCTGGAATCCGTCACAAAGCAAACTGCTCAAACCGGGCCAGACGCTGACGCTGCATCTGTAGGTCCGGATTTATCCGGACAAACCTGGTCAAATCTGGCAATAGCGAGACTATGTGCGAATGAATTCGCACCTACATGATCATCTGTAGGTTCGAATTTATTCGAACAATCCCGACATGCGTACGCCAGCACAGCAGACTGCCGGCATTTCACGTTAGACTAGGCGGTCATCCACACTCATGCCTGCTTCCGGGAGAACATCTTTGCTTTATTTGTTACGTTTTCTCGTTATTGCCACTTTGCTGCATGCCGGTCTGGTGCAGGCTGCGGTCACCCTGAGTCACGGTTTTGCCCGTTTCGGCCAGCCGCAATACCCTGCCAGCTTCAGCCACTTCGACTGGGTCAACCCGGCAGCGCCCAAGGGCGGCCACCTGCGCCTGATGGCCCTGGGCACCTTTGACAGCCTGAACCCCTACATCCTGAAAGGCACCAGCCCGATTGGCACCGGCGATTTCTATCAATACGGCATCAGCGAGCTAAACGCGCCTTTGATGGTCGGGCATGGCAGCTTCGACCCGTCCGGTGACGAGACGGCCAGCGCCTACGGGCTGGTCGCCGAAAGCATCCAGTATGCCGACGACCTGCGCTGGGTGGTATTCAACCTGCGCAAGCAGGCCCGCTTCCATGATGACCGGCCGATCACCGCCAGTGATGTCGAATTTTCCTGGCGCACCCTGAAAAAACACGGACACCCGCAATACCGCAATTATCTGAAGGATGTAGCCCGCGTCGAGATTCTTGCGCCGCTCAAGGTGCGCTTTGTGTTCAAGCAACCGGCTACTCGTCAGCAGATCCTTGATCTGGGTGATTTGCCGGTGCTGCCCAAGCACTACTGGAGCAAACGCGACTTCACCCAGACCAGCTTCGAGCCGCCGCTGGGCAGCGGTCCCTACCGCATCACCGAGGTCAAGCCCGGGCGCAGCCTGCGCTTCGAACGGGTGAAAAACTGGTGGGGCAAGGATTTGCCGGTAAACGTCGGCAAGTACAACATCGATCGTATCGATGTGGACTTCTATCGCGACCGTCATGTTGCCTTCGAGGCGTTCAAGGCCGGCAGCTTCGACCTGTACATCGAGCATCAGGCCAAGAACTGGGCCAGCAACTACCGCTTTCCTGCCCTGTTGCGCGGTGACGTGCTTCGTGCCGAAATCCCGCACCAGATTCCGACCCCGACCCAGGCGCTGTTCATCAACACCCGTCGCGCACCCTTTGACGATGTGCGGGTGCGTGAAGCCCTGTCGCTGCTGTTCGACTTCGAATGGGCCAACCGCACGTTATTCAACAGCGTCTATCAGCGTACCACCAGTTTTTTCCCCAACAGCCCCTTCGCCGCCCGCGACATTCCATTGGGTGCCGAATGGCTGCTACTCAAACCCTGGCAAGAGCAATTGCCCGACGGCCTGCTTGAACAACCCTTCCAGGTACCGGTCACCGACGGCCGTGGCATTCCCCGCGAACAGCTGGCCCGGGCGCTGGCACTGTTCCAGCAGGCGGGCTGGAAAGCCGGCCGCAACGGATTGAAAAACAGCCAGGGCAAGCTGCTGCAACTGGAAATCCTGCTGGTCAATCCGGGGCTGGAGCGCATCCTGCAGTCCTATGTCCAGACCCTGCGCCGCATCGGCATCGAGGCTCGCCTGCGTACCGTCGACCGCGCCCAGTTCAAGCACCGGCTGGACGCGTTCGACTATGACATGACATTGCTGGTGCTGCCGCAAAGCCTGAATCCCGGCCCGGAACAATGGCTGTATTTCCACTCCAGTCAGGCCGGCATACGGGGCGGCAAGAATTACGCCGGCATCCAGAATCCGGTGGTGGACGCCATGCTGGAAGCCGTCATGCAGGCCCGCACCCGCAACGAACTGGAATCGGCAATGCAAGCGCTCGACCGTGTATTGTTGTGGCAACATTATGTTGTGCCGAACTGGTATATTAGCCAGCACCGCATTGCCTACAGCAAGCGGCTGCAACACCCCCAGATACCCCCCTACACCCTTGGCCTGCGTGCCTGGTGGCTCGACCCGGCGGAGACCCCCTGATGACCGGACACCTGACAACAAGGCTGCTCGCCCTGCTGTTACTGCTGACATGCGCCACCGGCAGCCATGCCGAACACGCGCTGACCCTCTATGGCGAAGCGCCAAAGTACCCGGCAGATTTCCGTCATTTCGACTACGTCAATCCGGATGCACCCAAGGGCGGCACCCTGCGCCTGTCCGGCCTGAACGGCTTCGACAGCCTCAACCCCTTCATTCCCAAGGGCAATGCCGCCGACCATATCGGCCTGATCTACGACACCCTGACCTACCATTCGCCCGACGAGCCCTTTACCGAATACGGCCTGCTGGCCGAACGCATCGAGCGTGATCCGGACAACCTTTTCGTACGCTTCCAGCTGCGTCCCGAAGCCCGCTTCCATGATGGCCAGCCGGTCACCGCCGAAGACGTTGCCCACACCTTCGAGCTGCTCACCACCCAGGGCCATCCGCTGTATCGCCAGTATTATGCTGATGTCGCCGAGGTGGTGGTCGAGAATGAGCACAGCGTGCGTTTCGATTTCAAGCACGGGCACAACCGCGAGCTGCCGCTGATTCTCGGCCAGCTGCAGGTGCTGCCCAAACACTGGTGGCAAGGCAACGACTTCAGCAAGACCTCGTTGCAGCCGCCGCTGGGCAGCGGCCCCTACCGCATCGGCAGGGTATCTGCCGGACGCAGCATCATCTACGAGCGGGTAGCCGGCTGGTGGGGCAAGGATTTGCCGGTCAGCCGTGGCCAGTACAACTTCGACCGGGTACACATCGACTACTACCAGGACATGTCGGTGGCGCTGGAAGCCTTCAAGGCCGGCCAGTTCGACTTCAATCTGGAATATTCCGCCAAGGACTGGGCCACCGGCTACAACTCGCCGGCACTCAAGCGCGGCGACATCCTGCGCGAAGAAATCCACAACCACAACCCGGCCGGCATGCAGGCCTATGTCTTCAACCTGCGCCGCCCGATGTTCCAGGACCGCCGGGTGCGCGAGGCGATCGCCCTGTTGTTCGACTACGAGTGGACCAACAAGCAGTTGTTCTATGGTGCCTACCTGCGCACCAACAGCTTCTTTGCCAACTCCGAACTGGCCTCCAGCGGCCTGCCTGACGAAGCCGAGCTGGAACTGCTGGAGCCGCTGCGCGGGCAGATTCCCGACGAAGTTTTCACCACGCCTTTCAAGCTGCCGGTCAGCGATGCCAGCGGCATCATCCGCGAGCGCCGCCTGCAAGCCTGGAAACTGCTGCAGGACGCCGGCTATCGCATCGAGAAGGACCGCATGGTGAACGCCGACGGCCAGCCGCTGGCCTTCGAGTTCATCATTGCCCAGACCAACCTTGAGCGCGTGCTGCTGCCGTTCAAGCGCAACCTGGAAGAACTGGGCATCGAGATGACCATCCGCCGTGCCGACGTATCCCAATACATCAACCGCATGCGTTCGCGGGATTTCGACATGACCTCGGCGATCTGGCCGCAATCCAGCTCGCCCGGTAACGAACAGCGCGACTTCTGGCATTCCAGCAGCTTCGACAACCCCGGCAGCCGCAACTTTATCGGCCTGCAGGACCCGGCCATCGACAGCCTGGTGGAAGGCCTGATCAACGCCGACAGTCGCGACAGCCTGATCACCCACACCCGCGCACTCGACCGCGTACTGCTGTGGGGCCACTACGTGATCCCCAACTACTACACCGACAGCTGGCGTATCGCCCACTGGAAGCACCTGCAGCGGCCAGCGAAGCCGCCACTATACGACTACGGCCTGTTCACCTGGTGGATCGACGGCCAGCAGCCGCAAGTACAGGAGGCTGCTGAGTAAATGGCCGCCTATATCGTCCGTCGCCTGCTGCTGATCATCCCCACCCTGTTCGGCATCCTGCTGCTCAACTTCGTCATCATCCAGGCTGCCCCCGGCGGCCCGGTCGAGCAGATGATCGCCAAGCTGGAAGGCTTTGACAGTGCCGCCGGCGGTGCCACCGGGCGCATTTCCGGCGGTGGTAGCGAGGTCGGCAGCAGCAGCGGCCAGTATCGTGGCGCCCAGGGGCTGGACCCCGAGCTGGTGGCCGAAATCGAGCGCATGTACGGTTTTGACAAGCCGGCGCCCGAACGTTTCTGGATCATGCTGAAAAACTACGCCCGTTTCGATTTCGGCAACAGTTTCTTCCGTGATGCCAAGGTCACCGAGCTGATTGTCGAGAAGATGCCGGTTTCGGTGTCGCTGGGGCTGTGGAGCACCCTGCTGATGTATCTGGTGTCGATACCCCTGGGCATCAGCAAGGCGGTGCGCCACGGCAGCGCCTTCGACATGTGGACCAGCACCGCCATCGTGCTCGGCTATGCCATTCCCGCCTTCCTGTTTGCCATCCTGCTGGTGGTGGTGTTTGCCGGCGGCAGCTACCTGAGCTGGTTTCCGCTACGCGGTCTGACCTCGCCCAACTTCGAGGACCTGAGCACGCTGGGCAAGATCGGCGACTATTTCTGGCACCTGGCGCTGCCGGTCACCGCGCTGGTGATCGGCAACTTTGCCACCCTGACATTGCTGACCAAGAACAGCTTTCTTGACGAGATCAACAAGCAGTATGTGGTCACCGCCCGCGCCAAGGGCCTGAGCGAGCGTCGCGTGCTCTATGGCCATGTATTCCGCAATGCCATGCTGATCATCATTGCCGGCTTTCCCGCCGCTTTCATCGGCATGTTCTTCACCGGCTCGCTGCTGATCGAGGTGATCTTCTCGCTGGACGGCCTGGGCCTGCTCAGTTTCGAGGCAGCCATCAACCGGGACTATCCGGTGGTGTTCGGCACGCTGTTCCTGTTCACCCTGCTGGGTCTGCTGGTCAAACTGATCGGCGACATCACCTACACCCTGGTGGACCCGCGTATCGACTTCTCGGGCAGGGGATAACGCCATGGCATTGTCTCCGGTCAACCAAAGGCGTTTCGCCCAGTTCAAGGCCCACCGTCGCGGCTGGTATTCGCTGTGGCTGTTTCTGTTGCTGTTTGTGCTCAGCCTGGGTGCCGAGCTGATCGCCAACGACAAGCCGCTGGTGGTGCGCTACGACAGCAGCTGGTATTTCCCGGTGTTCAAGCGCTACGCCGAAACCGAGTTCGGCGGCGAGTTTCCGCTGCAGGCCAACTACAAGAGCCCCTACATCCGCGAGCTGATCGCCGAAAAAGACGGCTGGATGCTGTGGCCGCCGATCCCCTTCAGCTACGACAGCATCAACTACGATCTGAACGTGCCGGCCCCGGCCCCGCCGTCCAGTGTCAACTGGCTGGGCACCGATGACCAGGGCCGTGATGTGCTGGCCCGGGTGATCTATGGCCTGCGCATTTCGGTGCTGTTTGCCCTCACCCTGACGCTGTGCAGCTCGGTGCTGGGTGTGCTGGCTGGTGCCCTGCAGGGCTTCTATGGCGGCTGGGTGGATCTGGCCGGCCAGCGTTTTCTGGAGATCTGGTCCGGGCTGCCGGTGCTCTACCTGCTGATCATCATGGCCAGTTTCATCCAGCCCAATTTCTGGTGGCTGCTGGGCATCATGCTGCTGTTTTCCTGGATGAGCCTGGTCGATCTGGTGCGTGCCGAATTTCTGCGCGGGCGCAACCTTGAATATGTCCGGGCCGCGCGGGCACTGGGCATGCGTGATGCGCCCATCATGTTCCGTCACATCCTGCCCAATGCCATGGTCTCCACCATGACTTACATGCCCTTCATCATCACCGGCGCCATCGGCACACTGACCGCGCTGGATTTTCTCGGCTTCGGCCTGCCACCCGGTTCCCCCTCCCTTGGCGAGCTGGTGGCGCAGGGCAAGGCCAACCTGCAGGCACCCTGGCTGGGCATTACCGCCTTTGCCGTGCTGGCGATTTTGCTGAGTTTGCTGGTATTCATCGGGGAGGCGGCACGCGATGCATTCGACCCCAGAAAATAACCCCTTGCTGGAAGTACGCGAGCTGGCGGTGGACTTTGTCACCGCAGCCGGTCACACCCAGGCAGTACGCTCGGTCAGCTTCCGGCTGGAGCCGGGCAAAACCCTGGCGCTGGTCGGCGAGAGCGGCTCGGGCAAATCGGTTACCGCCCACTCTATCCTGCGCCTGCTGCCGGCCACGGCAAGCCACCCGCATGGCAGCATCAGCTATCAAGGCCAGGACCTCCTGCAGACCAGCGAGCGGCAAATGCGCGGCATTCGCGGCAACCGCATCGCGATGATCTTCCAGGAGCCGATGAGCGCCCTCAACCCGCTGCATACCGTGGGCAAGCAGATCGGCGAAATACTGCAGCAGCACAAGGGACTGCGCAAACAGCAGGCCGCCGAGCGCGCACTGGAGCTGCTGCGGCTGGTCGAGATCCGCGAGCCGGAAAAACGCCTCGGTTCATATCCGCACGAGTTGTCCGGTGGCCAGCGGCAACGGGTGATGATTGCCATGGCGCTGGCCAACGAGCCGGAAATCCTGATTGCCGACGAGCCGACCACTGCACTGGATGTCACCGTCCAGCACAAGATTCTCGTGCTGCTGAAAAAACTGCAGCAGCAACTGGGCATGGCCATTCTGCTGATCAGCCATGACCTGAACATGGTGCGCCGCGTCGCTGACCAGGTCTGCGTGATGCAAAACGGCATGGGCGTGGAAAACCGGCCCTGTGCCGAGCTGTTTGCCGACCCACAGCATCCCTATACCCGCGCCCTGCTCTCGGCCGAACCCGGTGGCGGCCCGGCTGCCACTGAAGCCGGAGAAACCCTGTTGCAGGTGGATGATCTGCGAGTCTGGTTTCCGGTCAAGGCCGGCATCCTACAGCGCACTGTCGATCACATCAAGGCGGTGGATGGCATCAGCCTGCAGCTGCGCCGTGGCCAGACACTTGGCGTGGTTGGTGAAAGCGGCTCGGGAAAATCGACCCTCGGGCTGGCGATTTTACGGCTGATCAGCAGTCGCGGAAGCATCCACTTTGCCGGTCAGCCGCTGGATTCGCTGAACCAAAAACAGATGAGACCCTGGCGAAAACAGATTCAGGTGGTTTTTCAGGACCCTTTTGGTAGCCTGAGCCCGAGAATGAGCGTCTCAGAGATTATCGGTGAAGGATTGCGCATTCATGACATGGGCAGTCCCGCCGAACAGGAACAGATCATCATCCAGGCATTACAGGATGTGGGGCTCGATCCGGAGACCAGACACCGCTATCCGCACGAGTTTTCCGGCGGCCAGCGCCAGCGCATCGCCATTGCCCGCGCGCTGGTGCTCAAGCCGGAACTGATTCTGCTGGACGAGCCCACTTCGGCGCTGGACCGCAGCGTGCAGTGCCAGGTGGTGGATCTGCTGCGCGAGCTGCAGCTGAAGTATGATCTGACCTACGTATTCATCAGCCATGATCTGGCCGTTGTCAGAGCCGTCAGCCACCAGCTGATGGTGATGCGCAAGGGCCAGGTCGTTGAACAGGGTGACGCCGGACAGCTGTTTGGCGCGCCACAACATCCGTACACGCAACAGTTGCTGGAAGCCGCTTTTGCTTCGGCTCCGGCCAGCGTAACCAACTAGACCAAGGGGAATACCATGGGTTTCATGAAAGGAAAGAAAGTTCTGATTGTCGGCGTGGCCAGCAAGCTGTCCATCGCCGCCGGCCTGGCCGAAGCCATGCACCGTGAAGGTGCCGAACTGGCCTTCACCTACCAGAACGAAAAGCTAAAAGGCCGCGTGGAAGGCTTTGCCGAGCAATGGGGCTCCAGCGCCGAACTGTGCTTCCCCTGTGATGTAGCCAACGACGAGGACATCACCAGCGTTTTCACCGAACTGGGCAAGAAATGGGACGGCCTGGACTGCATCGTGCACTCCGTGGGCTTTGCTCCCGGCGACCAGCTTGATGGCGACTTTACCGAAGTCACCACCCGCGAAGGCTTCAAGATTGCCCACGACATCAGCGCCTACAGCTTCATCGCCCTGGCCAAGGCCGGTCGCGAGATGATGAAGGGCCGCAACGGCAGCCTGCTGACCCTGACCTACCTGGGCTCGGTGCGCACCATGCCCAACTACAACGTCATGGGCCTGGCCAAGGCCAGTCTGGAAGCCAGCGTACGCTACCTGGCCGCCAGCATGGGTCCGGAAGGCACCCGCGTGAACGCCGTCTCCGCCGGCCCCATCCGCACCCTGGCCGCTTCCGGCATCAAGAACTTCCGCAAGATGCTCAGTGCCAACGAAGCCCAGACGCCGCTGCGCCGTAACGTCACCATCGAGGAAGTCGGCAACGCCGGTGCCTTCCTGTGTTCCGACCTGGCGTCAGGCATCAGCGGCGAGATTCTCTATGTGGATGGCGGTTTCAACACCACCGCAATGGGTGCCATCGAAGAGTAAGCTCTTTGATTGCCACACCAAAACCGCGACCTCTGTGTCGCGGTTTTTTATTGGTGGGTTGTGAACCGGTTGTGGGAGCGGGCTTGCCCGCGACAAAGAATAAGCCGTTTCTCAGGGGCAAGCCCCTTCGCACAATCTTGCTGCCAATTCATTCGCACGGAAGGCTGCCACTCTCGTAGAGAACAGCAGCTGTAGGTTCGAATTTATTCGAACAAAGCCCAGCACAGCTGGGCCCATAATATCCAGCTGTGCGAATAAATTCGCACCTACAGGCAGTCCGAACCCATCCATCTGTTTACACCCGGCTCATGTTCACCTAGCAAGCCAACCACAGCACATTCGTCATCCTTCGCACACTCGCAAAATCCAGTAACTACAAAACCGGCACAAAAAAAACCGCAGCCAATGGGCTGCGGTTTTTTCTTTCAACAACTGCCAGCAGATCAGAAGCGCTCGATTTTGGCGTCCTTTTCCAGCTGACGGGTAAAGGCGGCAAAATCACCCTGCCCCAGGCGGGATGCCAGGATGTCACGCAGCGCTTGCAGCTGCTCAGGGGCCACCGCCTCTTCCGGTGTACCGACACCCGCCAGACGCAATACCACGTAGCGGCCATCAGGCAGGCTCAAGCCGGCATGGCTGAACTGGCCGTCATCCGGTTTGGGCATGCGGAACACCTGTTGCAGTACTTGCGGTTCAACGCTATCTTCCATGCGGGTAGCCGCCTCAAAACGCTGCCAGTCCGGGGTCGGCTCAGCCCGGTCTTCACTCAGGGCAGTCAGCAGTTCTTCACCCTGGACACGAGTCTGCTCACCGGCCTTGTCCACCCGCAGCAGCTCGACAATCCCGTCACGCACATCGGCCAAAGCCAGTTGTTCAGGCTTGTGATGCTCCTTGACGCGCAATACCACCACGGTATCGGCATCCAGCTCAAGCGCATGACTGTTGGCACCTTCTTCCAGGATTTCCTCACTGAAAGCCGCCTCAATCACCTGCCGATTGGCAAAGATGCCCTCGCCACCCTCACGACCGAACGCCGGACTCAGCTTGACTTGCAGGCCAAGCTCCTGCGCCGGCTGCTGCAGGTCGGCAGCCTCGTAGGCAGCGCCTTCCAGCGCGTCAACCTGCTCGACGAACAGCTGCTCGACCTTGCCGGCACGCACATCCTGCAACAGGCTGTCACGCATGTCGGCCAGTTCGGGAATGTCGGCACCCTGCACGTCCAGCAACTTGATCAGGTGCCAGCCGAACGCGGTCTGCACCGGTTCCGATACCTGTCCCTTCTCCAGTGCATAGAGCGCGTCTTCAAAAGCCGGCTCATAAACGTCCGGTCCGGCAAAGCCCAGGTCACCGCCGTCTACGGCAGAGCCCGGATCATCGGACAGCTCGCTGGCCAGTGCGGCAAAGTCCTCGCCAGCGGCAATCCGCCCGGCAGTGGCTTGCGCCTTTTCCAGTGCTTCTGCCAGTTCTTTCTCGGTACCGGCCTCAAACAGGATATGGGCAGCTCGGCGTTGCTCGGCGAGGTTGGCAATTGCTGCCTCGTAGGCATCACGCACGTCTTCTTCACTGACCTCAATCTGGCTGGCCAGTGCCGACTTGCTCAGTTCGATGTATTCAAGCACGACTTGCTCGGGAGTCATGTAGCGCTCCAGGCTCGACTGGTAGAAGGCTTCGACCTCGCTGTCGGCAACCTCGACCGCATTGAGATCCGGCTTGATTTCAACCATCGAGAAGTCCCGCGTCTGACGCTCCAGGCGGGCAAAAGCCTCGGCTTCCTGTGCAGTGACGAAAGCGCTGTTGATAATGCCGCTTTGCAACTGGGTCAGCTGGATGTCCTGCTCCAGCATGCGACGGAACTGCATGCGCCCATAGCCCATCTGGCGCAACACCTGGTCAAAGCGCTGGGCATCGAACTGGCCGTCCTGCTGAAACTCGGGAAACTGCACGATGAAGCTGTCAACCGCTGCAGTGGAGCTGACAATTCCGGATTTTTCGGCAGCTTGGAGCAGCAAGGTGCGACCAATCAGGCTTTTCAGGGCCATTTCGTTCAGCAGCTTGTCATCCAGACCCGCCATGTTGAAGTCGGCACCAAACTGTTGGGCCAACTGGCGCTGCTGGATGCTCTTTTCCTGGGCCAGTGCGTCCAGGGTAATTTCTGTATCGTTGACCTTGGCCGCATTGTTGCGGTTACTGGTCGAACTCATGATGGCTTCAAAACCGGTAAACGACAGAAGCACGACAATCAGGCCGACAATGACCTTGGAGATCCAGCTGGTTGAGCGGTCCCTGATATTTTGCAGCATATACCCTCCGGAACAAGCCGCCTTGCAAAACACAAAAAACAAAGGCGCACCACCCGATGCGCCTTTGTTTATCGATTGACCCGTTACCGGGTCAAGGTGCAGTCTTCACCAAAACTCAGGCGTTGACCGCATCCTTCAGCGCCTTGCCTGGCTTGAAGCCGGGAACCTTGGCGGCAGGGATTTCGATGGTCTTGCCGGTTTGCGGGTTACGACCGGTACGTGCAGCACGATCCTTTACGGCAAAAGTGCCAAAACCAACCAGTACAACGGAATCACCCTCTTTCAGGGCTTCGGTCACTGTTTCCAGTACCGCGTCCAGCGCACGGCCAGCAGCAGCTTTGGGCAGGTCAGCAGCAGCTGCTACTTTTTCAATCAGTTCTGATTTGTTCACTCGTAAATCCCCTTGTTATTTCAAATATGGAAGCGTGTCGATGGTTGAGCAAGATAATCAGTTGTTTACCTTCCGTCAACACTTCGGGCCCGCTTTCACGAAAACTTGCTATAAACCTCGCAATTCAAGCGGTCAGTGCGTCTGGCGACGCCCTTCTGACGACTCTTTCCCGGCCTGCTCACGCTGCAACAATAATTCGACTTCAGCATCGGCCAGCGGCTCGGGAGCGTATTGTAGAGCGATTGCCAGCACTTCATCAATCCATTTTACGGTACATATATCAAGGTCTGCCTTGATGTTGTCAGGAATCTCCTTCAGGTCGGCCTTGTTTTCCTCGGGAATGATCACTGTCCTGATCCCGCCACGGTGGGCTGCCAGCAGTTTCTCTTTCAGTCCGCCAATCGCCAGGACCTCGCCACGCAGGGTGATTTCACCGGTCATGGCAACATCGGCGCGCACCGGGATTTTCGTCAGGGACGACACCAGCGCGGTACACAGGCCAATCCCGGCGCTGGGGCCGTCCTTCGGTGTGGCGCCCTCGGGCATGTGGATATGCACGTCGGTCTTTTCGTAGAAGTTGGGCGCAATGCCCAGCGCTTGCGCACGGCTGCGTACCACGGTCATGGCAGCCGTCATGGACTCGGCCATGACATCACCCAGCGAGCCGGTCTTGATCAGCTGGCCCTTGCCCGGCATGGTTGCGGTTTCGATGGTCAGCAACTCACCGCCAACCTGGGTCCAGGCCAGCCCGGTGACCTGGCCGATCTGGTTTTCGGTTTCGGCCAGGCCATAGCGGAACTTGCGTACGCCGAGCAGATCCTCGAGCATTTCCGGCACCACCTCGACCCGGATGTTCTTGCTGTCCAGGTGCTGTTTGACCAGCTTGCGGCAGACCTTGGCGATCTGGCGCTCCAGGCCACGGACACCGGCTTCGCGGGTGTAGTAACGCACGATATCCAGTACCGCCGCGTCGGCAATGCTCATTTCACTGTCTTTCAGACCGTTGGCCTTGCGCTGTTTGGGCACCAGGTATTTCTGGGCGATATTGAGCTTTTCGTCCTCGGTGTAACCCGGAATGCGGATGACTTCCATGCGGTCGAGCAGCGGCCCGGGAATGTTCATCGAGTTGGCGGTGCAGACGAACATCACATCCGACAGGTCATAATCCACTTCAAGATAGTGGTCATTGAAGTTGCTGTTCTGTTCCGGGTCCAGCACTTCCAGCAGGGCGGAAGCCGGATCACCACGCATGTCGCTGGCCATCTTGTCGATCTCGTCGAACAGGAACAGCGGGTTGCGCACCCCGACCTTGCTCAGGCGCTGAATCAGACGGCCCGGCATGGAGCCGATGTAGGTGCGACGGTGGCCACGGATTTCCGCCTCGTCACGCACACCACCCAGTGCCATGCGCACATACTTGCGGTTGGTGGAGCGGGCAATCGACTCGGCCAGCGAGGTCTTGCCCACGCCGGGCGGACCGACCAGGCACAGGATCGGGCCTTTTAGCTTACGCACGCGCTTCTGTACCGCCAGGTATTCAAGGATGCGCTCCTTGACCTCGTCCAGGCCATAGTGGTCGGCATCCAGCACTTCTTCAGCCTTGCCCAGGTCCAGCCGCACCTTGGTTTTCTTATGCCAAGGCACATTCACCATCCAGTCCAGATAGGTACGCACCACGGTGGCTTCAGCCGACATGGGCGACATCTGCTGCAGCTTTTTCAGCTCGGCATTGGCCTTGTCCAGCGCTTCCTGCGGCATCTGTGCTTCATTGATGCGTTTGCGCAGGGCTTCAACCTCGTTGTGGCCTTCCTCGTCCTCGCCCAGTTCCTTCTGAATCGCTTTCATCTGCTCATTCAGGTAGTAATCCCGCTGGCTGCGCTCCATCTGCTTTTTCACGCGGCCACGAATGCGCTTTTCCATGCGTTGCAGGTCCAGCTCGGCATCGAGAAAGCCCATCAGCTTGTCGGTACGACCGACAATATCGTCAAGCTCGAGAATTTCCTGCTTTTGCTCCAGCGTCAGGCTCATCTGGGCGGCAATCAGGTCAGCCAGCCGGGCGACATCCTCGACATCGGCCAGGCTGCTGACGAACTCCGCCGGAACCTTGCGCCCATGTTTGGCATATTCCTCAAACTGGTCAAGCAGGACCCGGCGCAATACGGTATTTTCAACCTCGGCCAGCTCTTCCGGCTCCAGGTCGGTTTCCGTCACAACCTGCCAGTAACCGTCAACATCGCCCAGGCTGGCATGAATGCGCCCGCGGGCCTTACCCTCGGCCAGCACCTTGACTGTACCATCCGGCAGTTTCAGCAATTGCAGGATATTGGCAACAGTACCCTGCCCGTGCACGCCATCCAGATCGGGATCGTCATCGGCCGGGTCTTTCTGGGCCACCAGCAGAATCTGCTTGTCATTCAGCATGGCGGCCTCGAGCGCCTTGATCGACTTGGGTCGCCCGACAAACAGGGGAATGACCATGTGCGGATAAACCACGACATCGCGCAGGGGCAACAGGGGCAACTCAATCATCGTTTTCATAAATCTTCTCACCAGCGGCAACCGCCGCACTACATTAAGCTTGGGCCTGTTATGGGGGCAATCCGGCAAATTGCAAGGAAG
>WPCI01174793.1_pt1 | contig 47639 bp, 33 predicted proteins | sample 5399871 | NCBI WGS metagenome assembly WPCI01 (sample SAMN12869469, study PRJNA574797) | sludge metagenome | isolation source: wastewater treatment of pH7 | place: China:Beijing | collected 2019-05-20 | reverse complement strand
CTGCATCCCGGGATATAGGCAGCTGATTAAGAAGTATTCTTAACAAAACAGGTTTGAGACGGCAAAAGCACGAGCCTGGTAGCGGTTAATAGGTAGTGAGATTCATGGAAAAGGAAATATTTTTTATTCAGCCTAATTCTGGACCCTTTTTCTCATATCTTTTCTCTTCCTTTTCGACCGCCGTTTGATCATTTGTAAGTTCTACTTCTTTTTGTGAATTTTGCTCGTAAATTAATCATAACCGGAAAATATTCTTGCTTTATCCTTTTCTCCGGAATTCCCACTTCCCTTGAAAGAGAGACGATTGCGTCTACCATCTTCTGAGGGCCACTTGTATAGAAAGTGCGCTCTATAAAATCTGGTATAAATCTTTTGACCATTTCTGCATTGACTCTCTCTGACACACCCTTCCAGTCTGATCCGGGTTTAGTAATTGTTTCAATTACTTTTATGTTTGGGTTTTCCGTCTGAATGCAAGGTAATGGAATCCCTGAGGTTTCTCAAACCTTACGCTCTTTATATCAGGTGTTCTCTGAATAGTCTCAACTACTTTTGTTTCAAAAAATCATTTTTACCCCACTAATCGATGATTACTCGAAAATTGATCCCGTATAATTTAGGTAAATCGACATATGACACACGTATGCAATAGGATTTACGTTGTTGAATTAACCTGAGTACTAAAAACTTATTTTCATTCCAACCGCATAAGTTGTGATTATTCCGGAAACTGAAAAGGCTTTTATGTTCTAAATTTAAGATATAGAATGAATATTTGTAACTATTCAGCCTATCAAAACATGTCTGTTGATATTGATTCTAATGAAAACAAGGAAAACGAGAATTAACTTATGAACGATGAGAAAACGCGATCAATCGCCGGTAGTCAAAGAAAATTAAATTACAGAAATTTGTTTATTGAATATTAGTGAAGATGGCTACTGACGTTGTTTTATATGGGCTGAATAGTTACGAATATTTTTTAATTAATATTATTCGGGGGATAAAATGGATAAGAGAGGGAATTCGAAAGTTGCATACACTTTAGAGAATGTCAAAAAATGTATGTGCCCAAAGTGCCCTGTCCAGGCTGACAGCAAATGTGCAATGGATAAACTTGATAGTTTTATGAAAGGGTTGGAAACTGCACGGGAAGGAGATGTTCCGGAGCCTCAAAACGTTCCAGGAGTATACTGTTCCACAGGCAAAACCACCTGTCAGGATCTTAACCCTAACCAGCAATGCATTTGTTATACCTGTGCAGTCTGGAAAGAGTACAATCTCGGAGAAGGAACGCCGTCTATGTACTTCTGCCAGAACGGTAAAGCAACCTGATTTATAATTAGAAAATAAAAATGCTATATCTGGAAGCAGACAGTAAATTGGCAGAAATAAACTTTAGTTCATAAAAGAAGTTATTACGATATTGTTGTCTGAAGCAGTTCAACCTCTTGTAGAATTGTCAATGTTTTATTTGCATTTTTGAGGAGGGGAAGAAGGCGTATGTGATCAGCTGGTTCCTCAAAGAAGTTCGATGTGCCAGCTGATTCTGCATGGAGACAAGGAGCAGGTAGTCCCGATCGGCATCTCGACTCTTCTCTCTTTCAAGATCGTCAAGGACATCACGCTGAGACCTGCAGGGATGCGTCGAATAGTATGTGCACGACTCTTAAAGATCAGTGAACGAGGATTCGCTCGGTTTTTTCAATACATCAGACAGGGGCAAAACTGCCAGTCTTTGGTGAGTTTTGGAATAAACATTCTTTAGAGAAACAATGATTAAAAAGCACCATAAAGAATTGCTATCACCCAAAGAGTTGCTAACCTATGATATTGGGTTGCGTTGTAATACAGAAGGTTGGGAGGTCTTTCAACATGAAGCTAATAAGCAAAGTAATTGAAAGGAGAGTCTGTAATGCCATTGGATGATGCGCATCATACCTTTTTGAATGACGAAATTGGAGAGAAACGGGCAGAAGAAGAGCTAGAAGCTTCATCGCCCCAAAGCTCGACACCGGCTGAATTAGTCGATGCAATCAATCTGGTTTTCGGCAAGCAAACCTATAATCGAGCAATCCATGCGAAGGGCATCGTGTTAGAGGGAAGATTTCTCCCCAGCCCTTCGGCGGCAGCATTGAGTAAGGCGCCGCATTTTCAGAACGCAGCAGTCCCCGTGACAGTTCGTTTTTCCGATTTTGCAGGCATACCTACAATATCAGACACGGATGATCTTGCAAATCCGCGAGGTATGGCAGTGAAGTTTCATCTACCGGACGGATCGGAGACAGATCTTGTGATACATTCGTTCAATGGATTTCCCTCCGCCACTACTGATGAGTTTCGGGAACTCCTGATTGCAATTGGCTCAAGTGGACCCGGAGCTGCTACTCCGACGCCGGCTGACACTTACCTTGCAACACATCCAGTTGCGAAGTCGTTCCTGGAATCACAACAGCCTCCGCCAGTCAGCTATGCAACGCTCACTTATTTTGGAGTCAACAGTTACAAGTTCACCAATGCACAGGATCAGGTTGTTTTTGGTCGTTACCGCATCGAGCCTGAGGAGGGAAACCAGTTTTTGTCTGCAGAGGAGATTGAAAAAGCTTCTCCTGATTACCTTGCAGACGAGATTCGCCAGCGTCTGGCACGCGCACCAGTTAAGTTCGATTTACGCGTTCAAATATCGGAACCGGGAGATAAAATAGACGATCCTTCAATTGCGTGGCCTGGCACACGCAGGCTCGCCGATATAGGCCTAATCGAGATCACAAAAGTTATCCCAGATACTGATGCAGTGGAACGTGATCTTCTCTTCCTTCCCGCCCAATTACCCGAGGGAATCGAGCCGGCCGACCCTATGATCCAGTTTCGTAACGCTGCCTATGTTATCTCATACGGGCGCCGCCATCAATAATATACCAGGAAAATGAAGGTCATTAACGGATAAAACCATGAACATTCCATTTAAAGAATTTCAGTGAATTGCGGCTGATGTTGTGTAACTAGTACTGCGATTCCAAATAAATTCCTTATTTCAGAATAGAATTCTTGATCGTTGGGTAGATTGAAACATCAAGTTTTATTAAAATGGTTCGGAATCGGAGAGCTAGTTTTGTCTATTCAATTTTTCGCGATCACTATCTCTTTAATCTTGAGTCCAGGTACTCCTTTAAAACTGCGGCGTTATTTAAATCCTCATTTTTTGCGGCATAGAGCAGGGTCAGGTCAGTTTCTTTCGCTTTATCCATGAGTTTCTGTACATATTCTTCCTTTAGTTCCAGTTCTTCAAGATAGCATTTCCTGAACTCTTCCCATTTTTCAGGATCATGGGAAAACCATTTTCTAAGTTCGTCCCTGGGAGCTATCTCCTTTAACCACAGGTCAAGCCTGACTTCGTTTTTTCGAAGTCCCCTGGGCCAAAGCCTGTCTACAAGTACCCTGAATCCATCATGGTCTGATGGTTGTTCGTAAATCCTTTTTAGTCGAATCAACTACTTCCCCCCCTTTTAATTATTTAAACATTTTCTGAGTTCATTTTTTCCTCTACTCACTTTTTACTTTCCGGATGGGCTCTAAATGGTTTCTACGTGTCCAGATTTAACGACTAAAAGCAATAGCCCGAAGTCTGAGTTGCTGATTCTAATATTGCAGTTTGTAGCATATTATTTTTTAATAGTTCTATTTCCTTTTCAATTCCATCATTTCTTGCTTGGCCGAGATCAGTTTGTCTCTCATTTTAGATGCTCGCACCTCAGCTGCTTTAATTCCGTCCTGCAACTCTCATAAAGTTCTGATTCTTCAAGATCCGATTCCGCACGTAACTTTTCGACTCTCAATATTTTCCCTTAAATACTACCAACTGTTTCCAATGTGAGTTTATATACACGAAAACTCATTCTCAGCAAATTGAAGATCTAAATTTGATGGCTTTAAATTTTATTATACTGATCCTTTTTCAGGCAATTGCTTGTAAAGGTTCCCATTTTTGGGTGAAAATACCTTGATAGCTTTAAGAGAAATATCAGTTTTTTGATTTTCAGAAACTGGATTTGTGCTTTTCAACCAGCTTCTCATATACTTTCAAAGTTTTTTCAGCTATGGTTTTCCAGTTGTATTTCTGTTTAAGAAGATAGTTCCCTTTTTCTCCCATCTTGTTACGACCAAGCCTTTCAAGGATATAATTTAGGCCCCAGGCAATAGAAGAGGGTTCTTTATAAGCAATAATGCCTGTTTTGAAGTTTTCCACAAGTTCAACCACGGCGAGCATCCTTGTTGCGCCTCCTACAAGGATCACTTGTAACTATCGGTTTACTTGCGTCCCAGGCTTCAAGTACGATAATTCCGAAAGGCTCGTTCCTGCTAGGAATGCAAACAAGGTCACAGGCATTAAACCAGTCTATCACAGTATTATCCGCGGCATACCCAAGAAAGTTACAGGAATTTCCGATCCCAAGTTTATGAGCTTGATATTCACAAAGGGCGCGCATTTCCCCTTCTCCTGTGAGTACAAACTGTGCATTCTTTTTTCAGAACCTTTGCCGCAGCTTCTATTAGCAGGTCAGGACCTTTCTGATATGCCATCCTTCCAGTAAATTAACCCTGGTTCCCAGGTGAAGGAAAATTCCTTAACTGTTGCATCAGGCCGAGAAGGTTAGCCTCACCCCACAACTCGACAATCTTACCATCCTTAATACGGAAGATCTCTATGCCAGTCATGGTTATTGTTTTTTCTGTGGCCGGCAGACCCATAAAATCGCCTTTATGTATACCATGGGCTGTGAAGCGAGCAGCCACATTATCTCCTTCGGCAATCATATCTTCTATTGTAACATTGAGGTGTTCGAAGGCTGCTCTGCATGAGGTGATTACTTCTTTTATTCCATTTATTCCTGAAGATACAGGAAGAGGAACATGAAGAGTGAAATCAGATGATAGCAGTTCATTGGCAATATTTAGATTTCCTTTAGAGGGCCCTTCCTCAAAGAATCGACGGACTATTGCTTTATTCTCTTCTGTAGACATATTTCTCCTCTATTGTTTTATTTATCCTGTTTGTGTGATTTTGCTTCACAGCAAGCGTGTGGATTCGGTTTGTCTCGGGACTTTAACAACGAGTACTCTAAAGATTCCATCTCCGGGATTCAAAAGGCGGTGAGGAACTTTTGCAGGACTTTCAATTAACGTATCCATGCTGACCTCCTGTTGCTCATCCCCAATCTCAACAATGCCTTTCCCCTCAAGAATATAGAAAAAGACATTTGTTGGAGTGCTATGCTTTTTTAAGGCTTCTCCTGGCTTTAGTTCTATATGTACTGCTTGGGCATGTTCTGTATCATAGAGCATTCTAACGCTTACATTATGAGGATTCGGCTTTTCAGGTGAAGATTCCATATCAATAACTTTCATATTGTTCCCTCTTTTAACCATAATTTTATGTTATTCAGTATATTTTAATAATTTAGTTAGTGTTGCGTCAATGTTCAGAGATTTAATTTCTGAAAATCACAATTAATCTATGCGATATTTTGCTGTTGACGCAACACCAGTTTCTTCATAAAGTTCAAGCTTGATTCAGAAGTACTTTCATATCAGCTTCAACGGTTGTGTTTGGCCTGATATTGAAGTTTTCAACCAGCACTTTAAGGACGTTCGGCGAAACAAAGGCTGGGAGTGTAGGACCCAGGGTGATGTTCTTTACTCCAAGACTCAGGAGGGCAAGCAGAACAAGCACGGCTTTTTGCTCATACCATGCTATGTTGTAGGAAACAGGGAGATCATTTATGTCCTTGAGGCCGAAAGCCTCTGCAAGTTTCTGAGCTATTACTACAAGAGAGTATGAATCATTACACTGACCTGCATCGATTACTCTTGGGATTCCTTCTATATCTCCAAGATCCAGTTTGTTGTAGCGGTATTTTGCACAGCCGGCTGTCAGGATTACGGTGTCTTTTGGTAGGGCTTTTGCAAAATCTGTGTAGTAAGCTCTTTCCTTATGTCTGCCGTCGCAGCCTGCCATGACCATGAACCTGCTGATCTTTCCGGTTTTTACGGCATCTATTATCTTATCTGCAACAGAAATGGCTGCATCATGTGCGAAACCTCCGACTATTGTTCCACTTTCCAGTTGCTCGGGTGGCTTGCTCATTTTTGCCTGTTCTATAAGCGGAGTAAAGTCCTTTGTGCCATCTTCTTTTTCATATATATGGGTAAGCCCTTCAAAACCCACGACTCCTGTAGTGTAGATCCTGTTTCTGTATGATTCCCTTGGTGGGATTATGCAGTTTGTTGTCAGCAGGATGGGGCCGTTGAACTTTTCGAACTCTTCGTTCTGTCTCCACCAGGCATTTCCGTAATTGCCTACGAAATTGTCATATTTCTTAAATGCAGGATAAGAGTTTGCAGGCAGCATTTCTCCGTGGGTATAAACATCTATTCCGGTACCCTTTGTCTGCTCAAGGAGCTGTTCGAGATCCCTCAGGTCATGCCCACTGATAAGTATTCCAGGCCTATCTCTTACACCTATATTAACTACTGTCGGTTCAGGGTTTCCATATGTTTCTGTATTTGCTCTGTCAAGCAGGGCGAGGACAGAGACACCTTTCTGTCCGCACTCCAGGACAAGGCCGGTTAGGGCTTCTACTCCTAAGCTGTCGTCTGTTGTTGCAAACAGTCCTTTTTCTATAAACTCAAAGCTTGCTTCATCTTTATATCCCAGAATATAGGCATGGTGTGCATAAGCGGCCATTCCCTTCATCCCGTAGGTGAGAAGTTCTCTAAGGGATCGGATATCTTCATCTGCAGTTGAGTGAACAGCAACATCCAAATTTCCTATGTTTTCAGGGGTAACTGTAGCCACTGCAGGCAGGTCTTTTTCGGCATCTATTATTCCCGAAGGAAGCTTTGCCTTAATGTTGTCTCTGAGCTCAAATCCTTTCTTTATATAGGATTCAATTTCCTCCTTGTCAAAATTAGTGTTAGTAAGAGTGGCAAAGAAGCCGTCAAGAATAAAACGATCTGTTGCTTCTTCATTCAGACCTGCAGCCCTTGCTTTAAGATTATAAAAAGAGATGCTTTTGAGGACATAGATCAATCTGTCCTGAAGATCTGCAACTTCCCCTTTCTTGCCGCATACTCCATTTTTCGTACAACCTATTGACTTAAAAGTTTCTTGACATTGATTACAAAACATATTTTATCACCTTTAAAACTGTTATTCAGTTTACTCCCGGTTTTTTCATTCTTTCATATCTGCAGATCCAGTTTCTGAATCATTGAGGTGTAGTGTACTATATTTGTAGAATGTATCTGTAAAATACATTAGGGAACTATTTTCTATACGATAGTGGCTCATATATAGGAGACAGTTTCGATGTGGGTACCTTAATAATAAAAATTCAATTTCACAAAAAACCGGATGCACAATCTTTGTCGGAGGTAAGCTGGGAAGGAAGCCTGGACACGGGACAAAGCTGGCCAACATTAATTCCACCTCAGTAATGGTCTTGATTCTGTAGACACCGGGCAGGTGCCTGTGGTGTATATTGTTACTTTTGCCATACGCTCTAATTCTATTGTTATCCAGTTTCATTCAATTTTTTTTCAATTAGTTTCTTTTTTATTCATTCCCAAAATTTAATACTCGATGAGCACATTGATGTCCCCGATCTTCTTTGATACGTTGACCAGCGTCTCGTACTCGGCCTTCCTGAAATTCAGAGCGGTCAATGTGTTTCCAACTTTCATGTTGTTGAACTGCACATTGTCCAGCCAAGAAGGCAGATGTGGCTTGTTGATAATCAGCCGGTTGTTCAGGGCATCAGGAGCTATGCCCAGGCAGGCTGTGAGCATACATGGTATGGTTCCAGACGCCCATGCCTGCGGGCTACAGGCTATCGGGTATTTCACGGGGATGTCGTACTCAGAGCGAGTAAGCCCACTGAAGCATTCCGGCAGGCGGTAGCCCTCGAACGTCCTGGCCGCCTCGTATATGCCTGTGAACAATAAGGACATTTCATTGATGAACCCGTATTTTCTCAAGCCCATGCTAATGATTGCGTTGTCATGCGGCCAGACCGTGCCGTTGTGATATCCCAGCGGGTTGTACCGCTGCTCTTTAGATGATAGCGTGCGAATGCCCCATTCGGTGAACATGTCGTCTCTGAAGATCCTGTCGACCAGGTATTTTACGTATTTTTGATCGATAATTCCTGTCCACAGGCACTGTGCCGGGTTAGACGATATCACGTCACATACGCCTTCCGCATCCAGTGCCTGGGCGAAAAATTGACTGTCTTTCATCCAGAATTCACGGTTGAACCTCTCTTTCAGTTCCCTTGCTTCCTTTTCCAGCCTTGCTGCATCATTTTCCCGTCCCAGCTGCCTGAATAGAGGTGCAAGTTGCCTCTTCGCCATGTACACGTATCCCTGTACTTCGGCAACGGCGACCGGTTGTTTCGCCAGAGTGCCATCCGAGCGGCTGATGGAATCGGGAGAGTCCTTCCATCCCTGGTTGTAAATGCCCATTGGGGATCTCACCGCATAGTAGGCAAAACCATTTCCTTCCAGATTGGCGTAGACATCGATCCATTCCAGGGCCATATCCACATTGCCTTCCAGCTGCTTGACCAGTTCGATGTCCCCGGTCCAGTTTACGTATTCGGCCAGGAGGATCAGGAACAGAGGAGTAGCATCGACAGTGCCGTAGTAAGGCGAATGCGGGATCAGGTTCAGGTTCGCTAGCTCGCCCTGCCTCAGCTCGTGAAGCATTTTGCCGGGCTCCTGGTCCCTCCAGTTATCTGATCTGTTGCTCTGGAATTTTGCGTTCACCAGCAGTGTGCTTTTTGCCAGCCCTGCATCGAAAGGCAATAGCTGGAGAGCTGAGATTATGCTATCTCGCCCGAATAATGTGTCATACCAGGGCACCCCGGCCGAATGGAACACATCACCGTTAAGGCTCATGCGCATCATTTTCAGGTCAGACAGTGAGCGCACCATGATGCTGTTGAAAATGTTGTTGCTGGTTGGTATGCTGTCACTGTATTCGAGGGCCTTGACGTAGGACCTTATAATCTGGTTCATTCGCTCATCGGGATCTTTCACTGGCCGCTCAGGTTCCTGGCCGGGCTCGATCTCCTCTACGGAGATTTCCACATCAACTGTCTGTGACCCGCGTGGGGATATATCCAGTTCAAATGTGCATTTTTTTCCTTCGACCCTTGTGGGCAATGGATCAAATGCAATGATTGTGTTGCGATGAAGTTTGTCCTCTCCCTCGTAGGATAAGTAAAGCTTTTTGCCATCGAACCTGGTAGGCAACACTTCTCCGGAGGTCGGTGGGGCGATGCCCCTGACTGTGAACATGTCTGCGAAATCTGCGTTGAATTCAAAAGTAAGGCTCAGGGTCACAGGGAACGTGTTGAAGTTCCGGATAGTCTGGCTGTGCCGGATGCAGCCCGGTATGACCGTGGCAATAGTGCCAAGAAGCGTTTCTTTGGGGACGGTGGTGCCCGTGCAATCCTTCATTTCCGGGTTGGTGACCATAAGAGTTGATCTAAACCCTCTCACGTCACTGGATAGAACCTGCGTTGGAGGCATATCCATGAGCCGCATGAGAAAACCGCTCAGGTACCTGCAGTCACGGTAATAGAGGCCATATCCGTAATTTTCTATAATAGGTATCTCGCCATTCTCTTGCGTTACGAACGTCAGCCCATTATCCCTTATGACCATACTGTTGATGATGCTATTGGACAGGGTATGTCTCTTGTATATGTCCCATGCTTCAGGGATTTTCTCTCGTTCAGAAAGCTCTAGCATGCAAATTCCTCAAAACATGATATCAATTTTATATAGTGGCTGCAGCCTTCAGGACAGGCTCTGCCGTAAGGTCGCTTCTTACAAAAACTGCATAGTCGGACTGGTCGCACATCCAGGGAATCTGCTTTTCATCGTTATTGGCGTAAGCAGAGTTTTTTACATATGAAATCAATCTCAATGAACGCTAGTTTTTATAAGATCTCAATAAGTGCTAGTTTTTCGTAAGGTCCAAGAGTTGCACAGTTTTTGGAGTAAGTATTCATTTTCACCTGTTTTATGCACTTGCCTGATTAAGAAGCGATGTTAATATCTTCAACTGTTAATTCATTATCAGCAAGTACCACCGGACACTTCTTGCTGGTTGTGATAACCTATATGACGATGATTACAGCCTATATGCTTGAATTCTACACATTAGGAAAATACAATTAACCATATCCAGGAAAGTACTCTTGCTTTGCTGTTTATCCGAAAGTTTCAGTTCCCTTAAAAGAGAGACCATAGCATCTACCAACTCCAGCATCTACCATCTTCTTTATTTTAATTAAGATTAGAGGTTTTGGGATTAGTTCAACCACAGGGTTTGGTACGGCTCAAGAGAAACGATTAATTTTTCACATTTTAAACAAACGTTTATTTTTTCACGGTTAATAAGATTGACCATACATGTCGTTTTATTGATCTTTTCAGCTAAATCATTTAATAATGTAAGAGAAGTCTCCAATTCTTCTCCAGATAAATTATTTACAATGATTACATACTGATCATCACTATCTATCAGATAGGAAAAAATCTCTTTTTTGTCTGATTCTAACCTGGATAATTTTCCTCTTCCTAAAACAGGTATCCCTTTTCGCACTTCTATTAAGTTCCTGACTGTTTTGTAGATTATATTATCTTTCTTTGAACTATAGAAGTCGCTCTTTAAAATAGGACCACGGTTAATATCACGGCTATCAAAACAGCTTAAGTTTATATTTATTTTATTTAGAATTTCCTTACGCTTTTTTTCGGCTTTTTTTCCATATTCCGTGTTGTTTTTGGCTCCAATTTCATCTCCATAGTAAATCACAGGTATCCCGGGGAGAGAAAGAAGTATAGCAAAAGCAAGTTTGATTTTCGCGGGATTTTCGTCTAAGAAATTAGCCATTCTGCCGCTAATTCCAAGACCCTTAAATTCTTCACCTTTTGAAATTAATGAACCATAAATAATTTCTCGAGTACTAATATCAGCCATTTCAACGGTCAATTCATCATGTACTCTTAAAAATTGAGCCCATGCGGTGGATTCCGGGATAGCAGGAGTTTCCTCATGTACATTCCAAAAAAATTCATTATTTTCTGTAATCAGACTTGCCCAAATCGCAGGCATATGAGGGAAATTGTAAGCAACCTGAACCCCATCTGTTCGAGTTAAATTTTCGCCTCCATAAATATTAAAGGTGCGTTCTTTACCAAAATATTTAAGAACCTCTTCCGGGGGCTCACAAGCTTCAGCGTGGAAAATCGATCTGGGGCCGATTGCCTGATTAAATGAACTTAGAATTTTGATAATACAGTGGGTCTTTGGTTGATTTTCAGCATTTGTACCCTTTTCTTTTATAAGAAAAGGGATAGCGTCTAATCTAAATATATCTATACCTTTATTGCTCCAAAAACCTATCATTTTCTCCAAGACATAGTAAAGAACTTCAGGATTTTCCCAGTTTATATCAAGCTGGAAAGGATAAAAAGTATGATAGAAATAATAATCCTCTCCACCAATGCTGATTTTTCTATAGTGAGTTTCTTCACAGGCATCAGTAAAAATCATCCTCCTTTCTGATGGAGGGGTCCAGTCTTCTTCAATATATTTAATTATCGTACCGTCCTGCGAACGTTCATACTCCGGTGGTTCTTTTCGAAATATGAAATAACCCAGTTTACTGACATCACCGTTTAAAGCGTCCTGGAACCATTCATGCTGGTCCGAAAAATGATTCAATACTAAATCTGCCTGGATTTTAAACCCATATTTTTTCGCTTCTCCTATAAACTGATCAAATTCATCCATCCCACCAAGGTCTTCTCTAATTTTTTGAGGGTCTCGAACATCAAAGCCCGCGTCGCCCATCGGAGAATCCATAAACGGCAAAATATAAAGTGTTGTTACTCCCAGATCTTTAAGATAAGGGAGCATTTCTATTAAATCTTTAAATGTATTGGCAGCATTTTCATTTTTTACGCCAAATTGATCTGCATAAAACGTGTACATTATTTCATCTTTATACCAGCTGCTATCTCTTGTGATATCTTCCATTTTTAAAGAAGCTGTACGTTCCGATCTAATTCTTTCAATAATTTCCAGGATATTTGCAAACATCTCATCTACTTTGTCTTCTCCATAGACCTTTTCCAATGCTGGTTTAATATCAATTTCAAGTTGTTTTAAAAAGGTTATGAGTTCTGGTTCGGCTCTTTCAATAATTTCCAGAGAGTTTGCAAACATCTCAACTATGCTGTCTTCTCCATAGACTTTTTCCAATGCCGGTTCAAAATCTATCTCATTTTGTTTTGGAATTTCGTGTGCCATCAGACATCCTCTCTCGAGATCGGTGCAAAATCAAACAAACCCACGATAATCGCCTATATTTTGTATTAGATTCCAGTTCTCTTATTCGATCCTCTCAGGTATTATAAGACAACAAAAATACAAAAATAACTATGTTTCTTTATTACGTACTTCTTAATGTATTTATTTATTTTTTTATTATTGTCTGATGCTGGATGCTAATGTTTTTTTATCTGATTTGCGGCTGGTTGTGCGAATGTTGGGGTAATTTTCCAGAGGAGATTATATTTGGAATGTAAACGATACCAGAAAACATTATTTACTATTTATATGATGATAAAAACGAAAAAAAGAATAAAACGGTTTTCTTTTACGATAATATTCCGACTGAAACAGAAACGACTATAGACATTTAGCGGACAGGCCCATACGCATGGCCAAAATTTGAGACAGAATCCAATCTTCCCGTGATTCCTGAAAATCGTGGCGTCCACTTGTTGACCTCTGTATAAGAAACTGGTTACATAATCTATGTGGCAGGAATTACACGCCGGTCTATACCCACACGTTTCCACAAGCATACCAGGAAATACCTGAGCGGGGATTAAACAGTCTTGGACATATCTGCCGTGAAATACAGGGTCAGAAAAGAGATATGGCATGGATGGGGCTGGACGCCAGAGAAACTCAATGAGTACGAGCGCAGGAAAAAAGCGAGCTGGCGGCGGCTGCTAGAAAACAACTGGCGGCATTTCGCATTTTCGTAGAAGACGTAGGGGAGCCTCGGGTCCTTGAGCGAATCTAAGCGACAATCATGAATACCCTCTACGAAAAATTGAATTAAACATGAACAAGCAGCCGGCAATAAAGATGAAAGATAAAGATATAGATAAAGTTCCAATGGAACATAGAGTCTTCAATTTTCTAGAGATGACCGGAAAAAAAGGTCGATGCTAAAAAAAGGATAAATGGAAAATCAGTTAATAGAGTTTGTAAAGCTTGAAAAAAGTCTTTGTCCTTGATGGATCACTAAAAAAATATTTTACTTTTTCAGTGCAATATAAAAATGTATACCACGTATTACCATTTCTACTATACGCACTTTTTTTATCTTCACAGTGTTTTATATCCCCAATATCGTAAATCTGGACTTTTCCCAGACTGTCTATCCCCACCTGAAGCCACCCTGCAACCTCATAGCCCGCTTCGCTAAGCTCGACCAGATTTTCTCGAAACTCGAAAAGTTGTTCATCTGATAGCTTTATTAAATCTGATAAAGAAGTTTTTAATTTGGGTCGAACTAATCCTAAATAGTCCTCTCCGCTTGCTGTTTTTACTCCAAGCTTTACAACTCGAGTAGGGATAATAATTTTCAGTTTTTTAAGTTTGTTGTAAGTTTCGATTTCTTTAAGAAGCAGCACCCTAAATAACTTAGTTCTTGTATCAATATCTTGCATTTTTTCAGTATCAGTATAAGGTATGAACCGTTTTGGTACTTTGATCACAAGATTAGGATTATTATCGAGTTCATAAACTATACCAGCACCGCCAAAGCCCAACTCCTTAGAGCCGAATTTAATATCAGGATTACTGTCAAACCACGCCCTGTCCTCGGGTGAAAAGTCCATTCCTTATCCTTCCATATTAGCTTCTAACATTGGGGGATACGTCGGTCTCGGGAGCTCTTCCAGAATCCGTTATCTTATCTTCTCGTTTTCATCATGCTTAAGGAATGAAGAAAATATAATTTCAAACCATTATATGCTGATTTGTCTGTGATATGACTTGAAAATTGGGATTATAAAGCTATTTCCAGAGTGGAAATTTGAAGTTGTTTTCTACCACTCCTTAAAATTATAGATATAAACGAACTGTAAAAAAGAACTGTAAAAATATTAAGGTTCAATTAGAATCTGGTGTAAGTGCTGCAATTCAAACGCAATAACCTCCATACGGATAATCTCCGAACCTTCCTTTGATCTTTTGCGGGCGACCCTCTTATAGTTAAGATCAACATAGGAATTCAACATAGGAATTTAGACACTGAATAAAGTCCATATACCAGGAAACATTAGAAATAGAAAGAAAAAGAAGAGAGAAAGTCCGATAAAGGTAGATGGAATGAGTTCAAAAAGAAGAGTATGATCGAAAATTTCTTTAGCTGGATAGAGGCATGTAAAAAGGTGTTTACAAGGTATGAAATAAAAGAAATATCCTACCTGGGAGTTATAATATTAGCAGCAATAATGAGATTAAATCAAGTTTTGGGATGATCTCAATATGGATGATCTCAATATAAATGATATTATTCAATTGATTGTTTGATTCCTTGCGCAGATGACTGATTATCTCTATCTGTCACCGTAAAACGCACAGAGAATTCTGTCCCATTGTCTCTTTTCAATTCAAGCTCGCCATCAAGCTGGTCTACAAGGGAAGTTACTAGCTGCATGCCAAGAGTGTCAATACTTTCCATATCGAATTTTTCAGGAATGCCCACGCCATTATCTGAAACGGTCAGAACGAAATTGGTAATCTTACAGTCTTCGTTTATGCTTTTTGTACATTCTCCGTTTTCTTCTTTATACAGTTCTATCCGGATTTCTCCTTCCTTTCTATCGGGAAATGCATGTTTAAGAGAGTTCGAAACAAGTTCATTGACAATCATTCCTAAAGGAACTGCAGTGTCCATATCAAAGAATGCATTTTCCTCCAGATTCATCTTCAAGTTAATATCGAGATTTCCGACTACATAAGTCTGTAGAAGGTTCTCAGCAAGTTCCTCAATATAGGATGAGAAGTTCAAAGTTTCGAACCCTTCACCTTTGTACAGTTCCTCGTGTATCAGAGCCATGGATATAACTCTGTCCTGGCTTTCTCTGAAAGCTTTAAGGACTTCGGAATCCTGAATACACCCTCTGTTATTGAATCTCTCAGCCGTAAGATCCAGGAGGGAAGAAATAACTTGCAGGTTATTTTTTATCCTGTGATGAATTTCCTTCTGGCGGGCAATGTCCATTTTTGCCAGAGCTTCCTCTGCCTGCTTGCGCTCTGTGATGTCGCTGGAGGCACCGAACCATTCAATTATTTCGCCATTCTTATCGAGAAGCGGAACTGCACGTGAGGAAGTCCATCCAATGCTGCCGTCTGCTTGCCTGACCCGATGCTCCAGTTCGAAAATGCTTTTCGTCCGAATGGCTTCATTGATGACGGCTGTCACGTATGGCTGGTCTTCCGGGAGGATATATTCCTGAAGCCAGGTGGGGTTCAGGTTTTCCGTGTCGGAAAGAAAACCCCGGCCACAAAGCCGGTTCATACATCTCCAATCCGGGCTCATGCGGTATATCACTTCCGAACTGGCTGTCACAAGAGCGCGGAAGCGCTCCTCACTCTTCCGTAAAACCTCATCTGCCCGCTTGCGCTCAGTAATATCTCTGGCAATAGTTGAAACCGCCATAAGTTCTCCAGAAGAACTGAAAACTGGAGAAAGAGTTACTGAAACATTTATTAATGTGCCGTCTTTTCTTAATCGTAAAGTTTCGTAGTATCTTATTTTCTCGTTATTTTTAACTCTCTCAATCAGCTTTTTTATTTCCCCTTTTAAATTCTCTGGCTCAAGTGTTGAGACATTTTTCCCCAGAATCTCTTCAGCCGAATAACCATATACCTGCTCTGCTCCTTTATTCCAGCTGGTAACAATGCCTTTAAGAGATTGTGAAAAAATAGAATCATCTGATGACTCCACAACGTTTGCCAGGTGCTGAATTTTTTCTTCTCCTTTTATATGTTCGGTAATATCCTGGATTATCCCTCTAATCCGAACAGGGGTATTCTTCTCACTAAAAACAACTTTGCTTTGAGAATGGACTACTCGTTCTTCTCCATTAGCTGATACAATCCTATAATTAATATCAAAGGAACCTTCGTTTAGAGCTTTTTTAACGGCTTTATCTACATAGTCTCGATCTTCTGGATGTACATAATCTAAGAATGTATCATAAGTCATTTCAAATTCTTGAGGTTTAAGTCCAAAAATACGATACAATTCATCAGACCAGTACAATTTATCAGTTGCAAGATTCCTATCCCAATTTCCAAGGTGAGATATTCTCTGAGCTTCAGCAAGGCCTTTTTCGCTTCTTTTTAATGCCTCCTCGGCCTGCTTTTGCTTGTCGATGTCCTGGATAACAGTAATAATGCCTTTGATCTCCCCAGACTTGTTGCGGAAAGGTACAGAGCTTACGCGAGTCCAGATTTCTAGCCCACCGTCGAAAGTATAGAGAAAATCTAACCCTGGAGTTACGTTCTCGCCTTTAAGTGCTCTTGCTCCGGGCCATTCGGATTGCGGAATCAGGTGACCATCAGCTCCCCATGTTCGCCAACGCCAGCTATTTTCAGAGTCACGCGATGGAATTGAGCCACTCACGAGGTCGCTGAGTAAACTATTGCTGATCAACCGGCGTCCTTGGGGGTCAAAGAGTCCGGTACCTACTGGTAGCTGCTCGAGAAAAGCGAAAAGTAATGCTTCACTCTCACGTAGCGCCTCTTCAGCTTTCTTGCGCTCGATAAGCTGTATTTCAGTTTCCACCCTTGACTTTTGTATTTCCTCGCGAGTCAGAAATTCCCGCCTGCGCCAGAAATGAAGCAGCCAGCTAGATATAACGGCAATGGCATTCACCATTAACATGCTGAGGAGCACCACAAAGGAAGCTTGTGGCGATACCCTCAGACCGGGTACAATAATTAATGTCTGCCCGATAGTGTACACCAGAGCCATAATAACCTGGTTTGTAAACCGGTTTGGGATAGCGAGAACTATGATGAAGACCGCGAGGACTGTGACAATTGTATGAGCGACAAAGTTTTCAGGTCGGGTCGAATTAATCGCGATGTTGGCAAGCGCGAAAAAAAGAACCCAAAAGAATACAGCCCGGTCATAGGAGTGATAGTTTGAAAGTTCTTTAAGGCTTTTGAGGAACAGGACTGTGTACGCAGTAAAAACAAGTCTAAGCGCTAAAAGCGCATAGAATTTACCTGAAAACCCAAGAAAACCATAGTCATTGACCAGAAGAGCTACAAAGGGCAGGAGGACCAGAAAAATAAAAATCCGGGCCTGAGATATGTCCTCACCAAAGTTAGCCTGTCGGAAGCGATCCTCCTGCTCCGCACTCAACCCAAATGCCAGCCATTTCTGGATGCCTCTGACTGAGTTCATTTTTTCATACCCCATATTTCAATATAATTAATAAAATGGCTCCAGGCCTGCGCCAGAGTTTATTTACTTCTTTATTCAACTAGATTATATATAGTAAACGAGCTTTTGTCAGTCTAGAACATATACGCTCATTTAATAACGCTGATAGCGCCGTATCTATAATTACCACAACAGATTAACTTTTAATTATCAGAGCTGGCCCCAAAAACCATTTTTTATCAATCGAAACCCATAAGAAATTTTTGATAGTTAAAAACTCAATCGGTTATCTGGACATCTTAATTCTTGTAAATAAAGATATCGATGCTGAATTCATCGTTTAACCATCTGAATCCCAATCAACTCTTCTGTTCAATGAAACTTATCTCTGTACAATGAAACTTATCTTGAACTCAGTACCTTTATCTCTTTTTAACTCGATTTCACCGTCTATCTGTTCAACCAGAATATTTACAAGCTGGAGTCCGAGAGAATTCGAACTCTCGAGACCTATCTCTTCCGGGATTCCTTTCCCGTTATCCGATAGCTCGAGTATGTAATTGAAGCCACTTTTTCCCATACAGTCCTTATCTGAGACAGGAATGTCACTCTTAGAGGCAGAATTTTTAGTTCTGAGGAGGTTTATTTGGATTTCACCTTTTCCAGCAGGAAAGGCATGCTTAAAAGAGTTTGAAACTAGCTCGTTTACAATAATCCCAAGAGGTATTGCTGTATCCATATCAAGGTCAACCTGCTCAAGGTTCAACTTGAAACTGATGTCCTTATTCCCAATATTATATGAACCAAAGAGGTCTGCAGTTAGCTTTCTCAGATAACTTCCAAATTCAAGGGTGTCTATTTTATCTCCTTTATATAACTCTTCGTGAATAAGAGCCATAGAGATTACGCGGTTCTGGCTTTCCATAAAAGCTTCGATAACTTCCGAAACTTTACAAACTTCACGGTGAGAAAACTTTTCTTTCTGAAGGTCAAGCAAGGATGAAATAACCTGCAGATTGTTCTTAATCCTGTGGTGAATTTCTTTTATGCGAGCCTCTTCAATCTTTACCAAAGCTTCTTCTGCTTTTTTACGCTCGGTGATGTCAACGTCCATCTTGAGTATCATAGGAGAACCGTCAACATCCGTGAACGGAAAATCATAGACATCAATCACGCTTCCATCCGGGATGGTGACTTCCCAATGGTGGGGTTGACCGGTTTCAAGCACCTTATATGATTCGCAGAATTCACAAGGCTCGGCAAGTCCATGACGATATTCATGACAGCGTCTGCCGCCTGACTCGCCAAACTTTTCACGGAAACTGCGGTTGGCAAAGGCGACGTGATAGTCAGGTACTAACAGGCATATCATTGCCGGCAGCGTCTCCAGCACGTCAAAGAGCCGCTGCCTCTCTGCCTGAACTGCCGCATGTGCCTGTTTGGTCTCGGTGATATCTATACCTACCTCCAGGATGAGTGTGGAACCATCTGAATCCTTGAACGGGTAGTCGTAGATGTCATAATTGCGGCCGTCTGGCCCTGTCCATTCCCAACGATGAGGTAAACCCGTTTTGAGCACCTTGTAGGTTTCACAGTTTTCGCAGGGTTCAACGCGCTGGAAGAGATATTCATAGCAACGCCGGCCCTCAGACTTGCCGAAGTGCTCTTCAAAGAAATGGTTTGCAAACGGCACCTGGTAATCCGGGGAGAGCAGTACCACGTAGGCCGGCAATATATCCAGCAATCTGTTCAATTGCTCCCGTCCGGCTTTAACGGCCTCATCAACCTTACAACGCGCTTCGTTCTCTTTGAGTGCCTCCTCTGGTTTCTTGCGCTCATTAATGTCGCTTTTAAGTTCTTCAGCTTCTGTTAGACATCTTTTCAGGCTCTGTACTTCGTCTTGTAAAGCGCTATTCTCATCTAATAAGGCGTGATTCTCATCTAACAGTGCCTGATACGATACAGGCTCCTGTTCTTTTGCCCCTTTAGAAAGCATGCTTATAATATCCTTCCAAATGTCAATTATTTTTTATTGATTTGGATTTTCAAAAAAAATTCATAGCTCACATTGCTGAAGGAGGTAGTTTTAGTGCTGCCGGGTCAGGGAACCTTTCTTAAATTAGTGCCACATAAAAAGAACGTATTCAATGATTGCTTTTTCGATATTCTGAAATTTATGTTAAATTGATCATCTGTTAATAAAAAGATTTGGATAAAATGGTAACTATTAGTTAGGGCTTCTATTTGAGGATCAAAATAAAGTACAATAGAAGTCGTGGGCAGGGTTGCACTTTAGATAGCTGAAGGTTTAATTATATTGATTTCCAAGCCCAACCGCGTAAGTCCTTTTTAATTCAATTTTGCAAAGTATCCCACTCCGGCTACACCTGTCCTGGGCTAGAGCACTCTGCCACCGAGTTCATTATGTGATCTGGAGTTGGCAATAACTAAACTTGATTCTTTTTCAGACGATCTATTTGATAGTATACATAGCGGATCAATTCTTCAAACTTATTAATTTCAGATAGATAATTTTCATACGTATGGAGTTTAGTGTTTTGTTCCTGAGTAGTTGCATTTTCTCTATATTCCTCTATAAGGGGAGTTATTTTCTTCTTTGCAATGTCCAGTTCGGTTTCAAATCCATTCCTGATCTGGATAGCAAAAGCGTCTAACAGGTTTTTTTCCATATATAGATATGTCCTGCGAGACCCTGGCTTATATATCCTTTTTATGCTCCAGAATTGTTCAATATTTTTAATCTTAAGGCTGATGGAAGCAAGACTATATCCTGTTCTCTGTGCCAATTCCTCCATACTTATTTCATCTGATTCAAAGTTAAGTATCGACAGGATTTGTGCAGTGATGTCATCAACCCCATAACCCTTAAAAATCTCATGACCGATGTCAATTATCTTTTCTTCAATATCCTTCATTTTTCTCACTCATCTCTCACACATAAATCAGATTATTTCCTATCAATATCAGGAGTTAGATGATCAGAATAATCAGGCTGATACCAGTTTTAATCCGCCAATACCAATGACAATTAATCCAATAAAGAAAATCCGTGTTATATTCATTGACTCATTAAAAAGGAATATTCCCAATACTGTTGTCCCAATAATACCAATACCTGTCCAAACTGCATAAGCTGTTCCAACAGGCAATGTTCTCAGAGCTTTTTCCAATAGATACATGCTTAAAATTAAAGTAATAACCGTAAATACCACTGGATAGAATCTGGTTAATCCATTGCTGTATTTTAGTCCGATTGCCCATCCGGTTTCAAATAACCCTGCAATTATTAAAAGTATCCATTCCATGCTTATTCCTTTCACAGTTTTTAATAAATATTAAAAGCTATTGATGTTAAATTTGTATTTATATATTTCGAAAGAAGAATTCGCGGTTAGTAGACAGTAGGGTATCTGAATCCGAATTACTTAATCCGAATTACTTGAACATGAACGCATGGACTTTATCTGTGATGCTGAAGTCATGGATGCGAACCATAATTTCTTAAGGGCTGCATGGAACGCAGAGAACCCTGATAAGCCACAAATAAAAATTAATTATCTCTTTGATGTGAAACTACAATAAAGACTGTAGTGGATTTAAAGGTACTTAGCACGGACCCAGAAAGTCTTGAAACCTAACTCTTCTGTAGCATTCTGTCTTTTTCATATATCATCATGGTAATTTCCAAGATATCATCTTCTCTACTCTCTAAAGGAGGTACTTTAATTATTCTCAGTACATTGATATTGACAGTTGTCCTCCGCGCTTTTGGCGCTCTATACGATCCAAAATCTCGCTTCTAGCCCTTACTTGGATGCCTATACGAGTTCGATCGTTTGTAGATAATTCCTCTGTAAGAAGATGATTTATTGGAAAAAATTCCATTACATTTGTACCAATTTTGTGTCCAGGACAGATTAACTGAACATTGTTTCTCTCAAGAATTGCCCATATTTTTTCCCAGAGATAATATGAACTGGTTGTCCCAAATGGATTGTCTATCACTAGGACTTTTGACGTATTTTTATCTCTTCTGTCAACCACAATATCTCTGATATATGACATGAGCACTACCAAAAATATGATATACATGGCATTTTCCTGACCTCCGGACGCCTGTATCCTTTCCCATCTCTGGAATTTAAGCGAGTTTCTGTCAATTTTACGTATGTCCAGCTTAAGCAATTTCATGTCCAGAACTTTATTTATTAAATACGCAGGGGTAAGATTATTTATTAACTCTTTTTTGCCAATATTACCGACTTCAATTTCCTGGATGAGTTCTTGGATGTAGTACCTCATTTCAGATTCAGCACGTTCTTCAGAGTATTCACAATCGTTGAAGTTTATTCGAACCATCTCTTCCAGGGTCCCATCCACATCTATTTTTGACAACTTGACAAATTTGTGCAAGTAATCCCTATACAACATTGCAATACCTAATGCCTGAGCAACTATATTCTCTTCGACACTTTTAAGAGAGTCCGCCTGTTTCTGATGCATTTCCATTCTTGAAGTTATGGTACAGGAATAGTCTTGCAGAGCATTTGCATTGCTTTCTGCCTCTCTTAGGGTATTTGCAACTAGGAGTTTCTGTCTCACAACATCTTTAAAATAAGAAGCAACTGGCAAATCAACGATTTTATTCAGGAACTGTTCTTTAGCAACGTTGAATTTGCTTTTTCTGTTTTCAACGTTTTCCTTAGTATTTTTCAAAAGATTCTCTATTTCCTTGTGACTGATAAGTTCTACAGCTATCTCAACAGCCTGTGTTTCAATTTTATAAACATCACTCAAGATCTTATAATGATCCAGGCTATTTTTAAGAGATTCTAGTTCCTTTTCCGTTTTCTTGCATAGATTTTCTAGCCCTACTATCTTTTCAACTAGACGATAGCTCTCTTTTTGATTTTTGGTTAGTTCTTCATCTACCAGAGTTGAATCAATGAGAAAGGAGTCCGCTAAGTAAACCTTTCCAGATTTGGCATTAAATCTATGACACTTCTCTTCAAACTCTCTCGTGAGAAGAAGTAGGTTATCACTCGCTTTGTGAAGTCTGGAATTCATATCCTCCAAATTAGCCTGTACATTTTCTATTTCTTTCTTTAGAAACTCCAGATGATCGTCGGGATACGGCTGACTTCTACTATTGGCTTTGATGCTTTCAATTGACACTTCTAAGTTTTTGATATCTTTTAAAAACACTTCTATTAGAGATTTGTTCTTTTCTATCCTATGATCAATTTGTTCAATGTTCCCGCTAACCTGGTTGAGTACACTATTAACTGAGATCCACTTTGAGCGGAGTGTGTCTGTATCCTTTTCCGGCAATTTATCTACATTCACATTTCGATACTGAACAAATGACTTTACCTCTTTATCGAGCATGCTCTTTTGTAAGTAAAGAGACCGCACAGAACTGTCTTTTTCCTTAGAGTCAATGTCCAGCTTGTATTTTAGGTTCTTTTTCTCCCTATGCTGAGTTTCTACATTATTCAGGGTCAATTTGCTCTGTTCCAGAGCTCTTGTTTTTTCTACAATTTCATCCATTATCTTATTTAGATCGATGAGCAGATCACGTTTCTCTTTTAGCTTTTCCTGCTTTTCTTGAGTAGTCAATAGACTTGATTTAGCCTGCTCAAGAGCTACACTATCGTCTTCATTTTTTTTTCGGATACTGACCAAATTGTTTCCTTCCTCTTTTTTCAGAGATTCGTACTCTGACAACCTCTCATGCAGTTCAGATTCATAAGTTACAGGATAAGTATAGAGATAAAAGGAAAGAGCTTCTCTGTCGTTCTTAGCAACTTTAAGTGAATTATCACAGCGAACGATTTGTTGCTCGACATCTTTGATCTTTTCCTCTATGCGATTAATCGTGTTTTCTCTATTGAGAACATTAACGTAATACTCAGCATCTCTTGAAGGTATAAACACATTTTCGAGAGAGACTTTTTTATTTTCCTGGATACTTGAAATGCCTGTAAGAATTACTGAGGAATCCATTATTTTGGGTGATAAATGATTTCGCGGATTTTTAACAAGGGCGTCGAAATCATCATTAGCAAGAATTATTGCTTTAGGAAGCCACGGGACATTATTCAATAGCTTTCTTTGACCATCAGTATCTAGATCCTTGAGGTACTCAGCTCCGCTCCGAGCAAATTTAAAGCGGTCTCTTAATAAGGTGAGCGCATCTTCAAAATCTTCGCTTAAGGCAAAACCGTATTCCTGTACCATCTTCAATTCTTGTTTAAGTTCCTTGTGGGTTTTTCTGGCTGTTGACAACAGTTCCTGAGTGTCATTAATCTCTTTATCTACTGTAAGGAGACAGGGTTCGATGTCAGTCCCTTCACGGGCTTCAACAATATCTAGCACTGCTCTTCTATCCGATTCAAACTTGAGGATGTTGGCTCTTACCTTCTCGATGTTTTCTTCAGTGTTTTTAATTTGACTTTGAATATATTTAATTTCAATTTCACTAGTTAAAAGACTAGATTTCAACGTTTCTATTTCATCTGCTAACTGTTTGAGTTTGCCCTCAAGTTCCTCTATAAGTTCTCCTGTTGCTTCGACTTCGTCTTCTATAATCAGGCCACAAGTGATCCTTGAATATTGAGCATATTGGTTATTAAGTACAGATTCGCGTTTTTTCAGGTTTTTAAGTTCGTCATCATATCGGGATATTTCTTTACCCAAAAAATTCAATTCGTTATGAAGCTGTCCGATGATATGTTGACAGTCACTTATTTTCTCCTGAATTTCATTTTTAGCTTTCATTTCAGCTTCATACTGTTCAGAAACCATATCCAAGTCTTCCGAAATACGTAAGAACAAACTTTTTCCAATAGTGTCTCGCTCACCAAACAATTCATTATTCTGCTTTCTTATATTTTCCAGAGTGTTTTGGGATTCACGGATCTCACTGTTGAGGTTTTGAATCTCAAGATACTTGTTTGTGGCAGTTGCAAAATTCGATTTATGTTTTAGGTCTTGAAGTGATTTTTCAACCCCTTCTTTTTCGACCCTCAGCTCTTCTAAAACAGTTTTGCTTTTATTCACTTTTATATTAAGCCGCATTAATTCGAATCTTTCGATATCATGTTCGACTTTCTCGTGCAATCTCTTTGTTTCGTTAAGGTCAAATTCAGCTTTTTCAAGATTAGAAAGCGTCTCAGTTACTTTCAAATCATGAGCCTTATACTGAGAAGAGGCAATAAGTTTAGCCTCATCAAATTTCTGATGGGATTCGATTACTTTATTGTTTTCATCAATTATCTTATTGACTTCTGAATTAAGTGTTGTATACTCCTTGACGTGCTCGACTTCCTCTTTAAGCCTCTTTAAATCTTCCTGGGACTGATAAAGTGCACTCGCAAGTGACTCGCTACTTTTTTCCTCAGAATTGTCTCCACTGAACCGACGTTTATCTCTTAAACATTCATCTGTAGTGTTTATTAAGAGTTTTTCAACAAGAGTTCGGGAGGTGCCATAATTACCTCCAAAGTAGGTCTTCAGGTAGTTTTCATCTTTATTGATGCTCTGAACCAATCGCCACTCTGCCTCGAGTAAATTATATTCCTTGATTCGTTCCTTGTACTCTCTAATAGTTTCAGTTATCCATATATTGAAATCTCCACTTTTTTCTTTTAACATGGAAAGTGTTTTGGAAAAATCCATAACCACAAACTCGTTATTTTCCCATCTACATAAGGGGATTCTAAAGATATCCAAGTCATTTGACTTATCGTAGAGATGGATGTAGCTGAAATGGTTCACACCCCCACTCTCGAGAAGATCATCAGGGTCATCTTTCTTTTTCGCACAAAATCCTGTAAGCAAGTACTTGTGTTCATATAACCCTTCATCAAGTTCCCATTCAGCCAGAACATGCGTTGTCCTATTTGGATCCCCTCCTTCAAACATAGCCTTAAAAGGTTTTTTTGAATCAAGATGTGATTTCGGTATGATGCACTGCAATAATAGCATTACAAGGACGGATTTGCCACCACCGTTAACAAGTTCATACGTTGCGCTAAGACCGTCAAAAGGCATGAGAAAATCCTGGTATATGCCCTTGCCTTCATTGAACTGGGCATTAATAATTCGGAGGTTTTTAAGTTTCGGCATTCTTTTCTTCCTCCAAACAAGTCAAATCATCAATGAACTCTATTATGTCTGTTTGAACGTCTGACCTGTTATACGCTTCAGACACGATTGCTTTGAATCTTTCCGTAGGATAAACTGCATTATTGTGCTCATCTACCAGTCTGTGTTTTTTCATAAAAATAACAGTTTCATTTATGATCGCAGTCTTTGAACTGGTACCTTTTTGTTTGATCTCAATATCTGAATCATCTCTGAATTCTACGTTTGGCAAACTATCCCATAAGTCTTTAATTTCCCTGAAATTAAATTTATACTCTTCACTGATTTTATCCAGATCTTCAAAATCAGATAATGCCCGAATTTTTGCTTCTATAATTCCTATAAGGTAATTTTTAGGAAGGTTTATGCGAAGTGTGTCATGAAAGGATTCTTTGTAAAATTCGCTTACTATTACATTCATTATGAAAAAGACTGTGTACATTTCGGGGTTTTTGAATCCTCTCCCGAGTTCATTTTTAACATCTTCATTAGTATAACCAAAAACACGGTTTCCAACTCCGGCACTCAAAAATATTGAATCTCCGCGTCCGCAAACGTATAGTCCGAGTTTTTCAGCACAAAAATCAAGCGCTTCCCTTATTTCGCTTTCTTGTTCATAACGCATGAAGTGTTTTGGATACACAAATCTTTCAATTGAGCCAGTTGACAACATCTGATAAAGCATATCAAAAGCGATTCCTAGATTCTCTTTTTCAAATTTCACATAATCACTTCATAATAAATTTCATGTTTGATATATAAGCACTGAACCCTTTTTTAATATTTATTATCTCGTCCGGAAAGGATGTAACGATAAAAGTGGAACTTGAAAGACCGAGTGCTTCATGTGCGGATAGTAACGCCTCTAGGATCAGTTCACGATTGGAGTGGCACGATAATTTTAGTTTATTAAATTCAAACCGAGTGACGTTTAGTTCCTTGTTTTTCAGTTTTTGAGAATTATCAGAGGCTTGCGCGTTTACATCATCAATATCAACATTAAGCGAAAACAGGAAGGGAATCAGATCCATATTTTGCAGTGCTTCAGGTCCAAGTGTATCTTCAACTGTCTTAAGATATACTTCAAGGGTTAAATCCCCGCCATGATCCTCTACACACCCGAGTAACGCATGAGCATAAACTCTAAAATTGTTTCTTTGCCGTTCATCAACTGTTCCATCAATAAGCTTTTTTTCACTCCATTCATCATTCTGCCTTGTTTCGGAAACTTCAGATTTTTTACGGCTTACAATCTGCGATTCAAATATTTTGTATAAACTAAAAGACCTAGTGGTTTTAGGTAGGAACATAGGGTGCATTCCAATAACATGAACATCATTTGGATAATTTTGCCTAATATTGTTTTCGAGGATTTCCTTAAAATGCCATTTTCTATCGAATAACGAGTTTACCCTGATCCGACAAATTTTCTCATACTCTCCCGGCAGGTCTGTATACTCCTTCAGTAATCCGGAGTGAAGCTGATAACCACGGTCGAGCTCAGTAGAAATTTGCTTAAGGATCAAGAAATCCTTTTCATTCGCACTTTTGTTGGAAATATTGATGATTTCTTCGTGATTTTTTGTTAATTCTAAAAGAGTGGTTCTGACTTCTTCAAATAAAATTTTTTCTTGTTGAAGTTGGCTAAAAACTCCCTCTGAGAAAATGGAATAATCCTCAACTACATCGGCTCCTCCATACAGCATTTTCTCTAACAAATTCTGTTTTTTTTCTTTTTTGCGAAGAACCTCAAGATTGAGTTCTCTTACCGTATTCAATGCAGTTACGAAAGAACCATTTTCAATCTGCTTTTTAAAAAGGATTAAGCTCACAGAAATTTTTGATTCCTCTGGCAGTTCCTTGATGCTTATCATGAAATCAAGTCCTGCATCACTGATTTGGTAAGCCTTGTTACTTACATCATATTCTATCAGATGCACATAATGACCATCTTTCTTTCTACGGATAGGGTCCATATATTCAAAATGATACGATTCTCCGTCTCTGTCCGTTTCTAGAATAGTCAATAATGTACGTGTTACCTGTTTGCTGTTAGTCTCATAATCCATATACATTTCATTGAGTATATTCTTTATATGTACCTCAATTTCATCTACCTTCAGGGAACGTCCACGTAGTTTTCCCTCCTCGATTAATAAGGTCAAAACACTAAGTGCGATATAGGGTAAATCATATTCCAGATTATTCCGATAAGAATACGCATAGATCCGGAAAAATGGATAATAACATTTTAAATGCCTCATCCGTTCGTTAATGTCCTGGAAATGTTTAGCGTATTCCAATCATACGCAGCCTCCTCATATCTGTTTTATTGACAACTTCTTGAGGAATGTATTTTTGAGCAGATATAATCTCTTCAATTACTTTTCTAGTCTCGTGGCTGAAGAAATCGATGAATGGAGACAGCGACTCTTCGTTTATTTTACGGCATTTCCGCAGAGGTTTGGCGTTTTCCTGCCCAGATTTATTCAACATATATTCATATAATGAAACTGCTGGACGAATATTATACTCTGAAAAGGTACTCCTTAACCGATTAAAAATAAGTATTCCTTCCTGATCCATATCCCCAAAATAATAATAATGATCAGTTGTCTTACCGCCCACCATCTGTATAAACTCAAACTTACTTACAACGGCGTTTCCTTCCCCGTATATAAGTAAATGAATATCTGTAAGTTCTCTGCTTAAAGTTGCATCCATGAACGTCCAGAAGGTATCCTTATTCTCCACAATAAGAATTTTCCGGGCTAATATATCACTTAAACTTTCATACTCTTTGGCTTTAATATAGAAAAATGGTTCTGGTTTTTTCTCAGCCTTTATGTCCTTGATTGTCAGGTTCAGTCGGTTTAAAATAATTTCTCCGTCAATAGATGCATTTTTTGGGGAAGTAATTGCTTTTTCATCCCCGAATATCAAATATGATCTTTCATTAGCAGTAAGGACTTCACAATCATTATCCATCATTAAATCATTAATCCTGCGTATAAACTCCCTATGCGCACGATATTCCTCAATGTGCTTTAAATAGTAGCTCATATTGAGTTTGCATGAAAGTCCTCTCAGTTCTTCTGCTGGTATCTCTTCATCACACTGTCTGAAGTAATGTCTATTAATCTCATACTTGCTAGGTAATCCCTCATACTGTTGCAGCTTTTTTGCGCTTTTCAAAGGGACCAGCACATTCTCATCGATCAGTTTTTTAATTACATCAATAAACGGCCTGTTTAGCCATGGATCTGAAATTAAGTTTATACCGCCGTTTTTCAGTTCTCCAACTATGTATTTTATCTCAACTCTTTTTTTTGCATATTGCTCAAGTATTTCTAAAACTTGTTCCTCCATGCTTTACATTTCCTTCTTTCATTTCTGATTAAGGTTCAGGTTATAACTAATAAATATTTAATATCTCACTTACTATATTTTTTTATTGCGTGTTTTGATAAAGATGACATGTATCGCTGGTTTCCAGAAGATTAATAACTTTAATATTTTTATACATGCCTGTCTTTCTGAAATACAAAAATAAACAAAATAGTTTCGGGGCATCCGCATGTTAGAAGAACTCCTCACAAACCTCACTTCCAGGCAAAGAGATGCAGTTGAGCATGTTTCAGGTCCTTTCTTAATCCTTGCAGGGGCAGGTACAGGTAAGACTACAACAATCACTGGCAAAATTGCCTGTATGATCAAAGTACAGGGAGTTAAACCGGAAAAGATTCTCGCTCTTACTTTTTCAAGAGAAGCTGCCAGAAATATGGAAAAGAAAATCTATGGACTTTTAGGGCAAGGGACCAATGTAAAGGTAAGTACTTTTCATGCCTTCTGTGCCGAATTGATAAGAGATAATTCTGAAAAGTGTGGGATTTCGGAGCAATTTACCATTTTTGAGGAAATTGATGTAGCTATCCTGATTTATAAGGATCTGGGTACAACTTCGAGAAATGCAACTTTATACTCCAGCACAATCGCAAAAGCAAAGGATTTGAACATTTCTATTAGTAAGTTCAAAGATTATCTTGAAACAAGAAAGGAATCGTTACTTAACTTTGCTGAAGAAAGCAGATTTGAGCAGTTTTATAACGAGTGCAAGGTCAACCTGAACACATTTCATTTAAAGGATAGTAGTCAGCAAAAAGCCCTGAAAGATGAAAAGAAAAAATGGCAGAAATTTATCGGACTTTATGATGAATATCGTAAATATGCTGATTTCATCAACGCCTGGGAAACGTATGAAAAGAGAAAGAAAACCCTGAATTGCCTTGATTACGGGGATCTTAATAAAATTGCCCTTGATTTCCTTAACACCTATGGCACAGCAGAGTTGAATGACACCTATACCCATATTATTGTTGACGAGTTTCAGGATACTAATTACGTGCAGTTCGAACTTATCAAACACCTGACTGCAAGGGAGAAAAATATCACAGTGGTTGCAGATGCAAACCAGAGCATCTATGCTTTCCGGGGAGCATACGCGAATAATATAGAAGAGTTTAAAGAGCAGTTCGGGATTTTAGAAAAAGATGTTGTATCCCTTGATACGAGTTTCAGGTCAACAAATAAGATCCTCAAGGTAGCCCACAGACTGATCTCACATAATTACCCAGAAGACCGAAAAGGCGAATGTCTCCTTCTCAAGAACTGTAATGATAACGAGGGCAAAAATGTAGTCGTCCAGGAAACAAAAGATGATGGCGAAGAAGCAAGAAAAATAGTAGAACAGATTGAACTCTATATTGAAAATGATGTTCCCCTTAAAGAAATTGTAGTCCTTTATCGAACCCATAACCAAGGAAGACATATCAGACAGGCGCTCCAGAGGCGCGAAATTCCTGTGATTGTGAAGGATGATGCAGACTATTTGAAACAACCCGAAATCAAGACCGTACTTTCCTATCTCTACATATTAAACAATCTCATGGATCCTACTCCAAGAGGCACAGAGGCCTGGTGGCGACTCTTTCATTACAATAACAGCCTTAAAAATAGCGATTCAGTTCGTATAGGAGAGTACACCCAGCGAAACAAAGTTCGTTTTCAGGAAGCCATTTACCACCATCTTGACGAGATAGAGTTAAGCGAAAACGGATGCAAGACTGTCGAAAAAGTAAAAGAAACAATCAGGGTTCTTAGCGAGAAAAAACTGCTGGATGTCTCCGACCTTCTTCTTGAAATTTACGATCTAAGTGGAATTGTAAGACACCTTAATAGGCTGGATACGCTGAAAACCAGGGAAGCTTTTCTTAACCTCCGAAACCTGCATGAAATGGCAAAGAAATTTGAACAATTTCATAATAGAGAGCTTTTTGGCTTCATCGATTACCTTGAGATCCTTGACGAGATGGGGGGCAACCCTGAATCTGCAAAAATCAGGGAAGACGATGCTGTAAGCCTGATGAGCATCCATGCAGCAAAAGGACTCGAATTCAGGGTTGTTTTTGTGACCAGCATGGCAAAGGATAAATTCCCTCTATTAAGGGGTGGGCAAGATTTTCTAATTCCACTGGAAATGATGGAACAGTACTGTGATCTTTTCTCAGCGAAGTTAAGTGAAGCAGAGCTCGAGAAGGCTATTAAGGAACGAAAAAAAGAAATAAGATTTGAAGACGAACGCCGACTTTGTTACGTCGCGTTTACGCGAGCAAAAGAAGACCTTATACTTACTCTTTCTCTTGAGTATGGCGGTAAGGAGCGGGAGCCATCCGAGTTTTTGATGGAAATTGGATATGATCGCTGGAGAGACCTAGAAAGTCCTCTGGACAGGGAAGCAAACGCTAACACAGAAATGGAGACTACTTTTGATGCTCTTGACCTGTCTTACCGGAGAGACTTTGAGATCAAAACTGCAGGTTTTGTGAGAGACGATGAGCTTGAAAGGGAGAAAAACAGGTGTATACAACAGCTTATTGAAGCCCTTGATAAGGACCTTGAGGAAGCTGTACACTACCTGATGGTATACAGAGCCCTCAGGGACGGCGGATGCGGGAATTACCTTGAAGAATTACAGCATAAATGGAGTACGATAGATCCTGCTATGAGAGCAGGAGAGATCCTCACAAAAATAAAGGTCAGAAATAATGGTTTAAGGTTCAGTCCGGAAGCATTCAGTTTCAGCTTTTCCGCTTTGAAGGCATATGAAAACTGTCCGAAACAGTATGAATTGCAGGAAATCCTGCGCATGCCAAGCCGGAAGAATGAAGATTCCACAGGAGCTATGACAAGGGGGAGTTTCGTACATAAGGTACTTGAAACCGCAGTTAAAGAAAAGGTTGCAGAAAAGCAGGCACTATATGAGATAGCTAAAACTCTTCATAAAAAGCCAGAATGGATATATGCAGATCTCGAATCTACCCTTCCTCTTTTTGAAGTATTCTGGCTCCGAAACAAAGACCGGATCTCAAATAACCTCATGGTAGAACAGTGGTTTTCAGTCCCTATAGACGGCTTCGTTTTCAAGGGTATTATTGATAGAATCGATTTGCTTGACCCCTCCAAAAAAGAGGTCGAGATAATTGATTACAAAACTGGGAAATATGATGTGAGTCCCGAAGACCGTTCAAGGCAGCTTCTACTCTACGCAAAAGGTTTTGAACACATGTACCCCGGATACACGGCGAAAAAGCTCACACTTGACATGCTGGCTCTAGAAAAACCCAGGAGTTTTGAGCTGCAGGAGGACGGAGAGTACAGGGGTACTGAAGGCAGAGTAAGTCCACTTGATAGAGGAACAATCGACTCTATGGTGGAGACTGCACAAAGGATTGCTCATGATTATGAGCATGGTTTTGAAGGGACAGAGGATCCGGAAATCTGCAAGGAGTGCGGGTTTAGATTGTACTGTGACGGTGTTAATTAATGAAATTGACTAAGAAAAATATATTGGAAGCTATCTCGATTGCCAGATTAATTGTTGATGAAAATTTGGTAGGGAGCCAATTATACGAAAGAGATGATGAAGAGATAAGGATAAAAAACAGATATAACTCGACTATTAAACCTAAAATTGAAGAATTTAAATCAAATAACGATGGAAATACGCCAAATAAACTTTTAAAATTGTATTTAGAAGTGTTTATAAGTAAAAAAGGATACAGCGACAAATTTGACGTAAAAGGATTTCATTATAAAGGTCAAGTTGTTAATTCATATGTTTGGGCTGCTATCACAAAAAAAGATAGCTCAATTGATGACATGAAGGCCTCTAAATGTCCTCAGCTTTATATACGGATCGCTGATTCTTACATTCTCTTTGGCTTACGCTATGGAAAACATGTCCAAAACAGTGACAAATGTGTTCAATTTGTTAAATCTGATAAAGGATTGAAGAAGCAACTTCTTGAATTAGTAAATTCCAATAAAGAGATTCATGTCTTTGATGAGAATGAAACTTATGAAGTTGAATTAAGAAAATATGAAGATATAGATAATAACTGGACAGAGAATATAAGGCTAGTTAGTGTAGTAAAAGAAAGCGAAATTCCGGACAATATTGAGAATAGGATATATAATACATTGGATAATCTTTTTGAAGTATTCTTAAAGATATCTGAAATTGAGTCTGTATATGTAAAAGGACGTGGTTCTGTTATAATTGAGGAAGATTCTGCTTCAATGAAGAATGAATGTCTTCGAATGAAAAAACTACTATCCAACAAAAAACAGGTTATTCTATATGGTCCACCTGGAACAGGTAAAACCTACGTTGCATCCAACTTCATAAAATCAAATACTTCTGACCAGATATACAACGAAAAACAGACTATTCCTTATGACTCTTCTAAAAAAGATGATACTTTTGTTACGTCTAATTTAATAAAATCAGATACATCTGACCAGACAACCAAAGAAAAAATCTCTATTGATCGAAAATTTTTCTTTTATGGGTCTAAGCTTACTTATCCGAAAATTCAAGAGCTTTGGAACAAATCAGAATCTACACTAGATATTAATAGTAACATGCATAGAAAAGAGACAATTGATATAATAAAGGCTGGAGATATGCTTTTTATTTATGCTGCCAGTCCTAGAAAGAAAGTTATTGGTATTGCTGAATTTATTCAAAAGGAACTCCAATGGGATGGTAAACTAATTTTTAGAATCAAAAATCTAAAACAAATGAGAAATGGTCCTACATTGGAGGATCTTAGAAATGACAGTATATTATCAAAATCTGAACCTATTATAAATGAATTAAAAGGCAACTTGAATCCAATTAATAAAGATGCAGCTTTAAGACTGCTGAAATTATCGAAGGTTTCACTTGATAATTCAAATGTCGAGAATATAATTGAACCAGAAGTTGTGCAAAATCATGAATTCTCAAAGGTTGAGAAAATAGCCGAACCAGAAATTTCAAAGAATCATGAATTAATCACTTATTACGAATTTATTACATTCCATCCCAGCTTTTCATATGAAGATTTCATTGAAGGGCTACGCCCTCTTAACAATGATGATGGTCAGATATCTTATAAGGTAGACGAAGGTTTGTTTAAAAGATATTCTAGATTTGCTTTCAATGCTCTCATGGCTAAAGCAGAAATCGAAAAAGAATGGGGGCAGATGGAAAATATTCCACAACTGACCGTAGAAGAAAAAGAAAAAGCCAAAAAAGCCGCTGGAGAAGTTTCATTCTACCTTGTAATTGATGAAATCAATAGAGGAGATATTTCGCGTATTTTTGGAGAATTGATTACACTTCTTGAGTCAGATAAGCGCCTTACAGCTGACAATGAACTAATTATCACTCTCCCATACTCCAAAACAAAATTTGCAGTTTCACCTAATCTCTATCTTATAGGCACCATGAATACAGCTGACAAATCAATTGCTCTAATTGACATTGCACTCAGGCGCCGTTTTGGATTTATTGAAATGATGCCTGATTATAGTGTACTCGAAGAGAAGCTAGTAAATGAGGATAAAGATATCAAGGAAGTATTCGATCTTTCAATTCAAGCGCTTAAAAAAGTCAATGAAAATATCCTCAAAACCTACGATAGGGATCATCAAATAGGACACAGTTATTTATTAAAACTCAAAGACTCTAAATCACGCAATGATGCAATTGAGGATTTCCGTTTCATCTGGTATTATGAAATCCTTCCGCTTATGCAGGAATATTTCTATGACGCACCTGCAAAACTCAAACAGGTTTTGGGGAATGAATTTATAGTAGTTGAGAATCGCTCATTTTCCTTTATTGATAACCTTGAGGGGGAAGAGTTCATAAAAACCATCCAGAGAGTGGTAAATTCAGAAAAGAGGCAGAACGAAATAGGTGACTAAGTTGACCATTTCGATTGCAACTCTTTTTGAATACGTTACTTATAATGTAGTCCTGTCAACAGAAAAAGATTATTATTCTGAAAATTCAAGGACCCTTCATTTAACTGAAGAAACTCTTAATGAACTTGAAAAGATTAACAAAACCAATAAATTTCTGGATATCGGAAGAAAAACCCTCAAACCACGGAATTGTATTGGAGTCGTAAAAGCTGGTAGTATCACAATCGAAATATTGCCTAAACTGTTTAAAGATGACAGATATGAACAGCATAGGGCCGTTATTGCAAGAAACCTGCTCAAAATGCTTTCATATTCTGAAAAATTGTCATTAAAGGAGATAGATTCGGCAGACCTTGATACAGAAGAACTTGATTTCTTTGAAATTTTTATCTACTTTTTTGCGAAGAATTTAAATGAATTAATCAAATCGACTCAGAGAAGAGAGTATATCAAAAATTCTGAAGAGCTCCGTTTTATCAGGGAAAGAATAGACACAAGACGCTATACAAATCCCGCACGCTTGCATATTATCCCATGTAATTACCATGAGTTATCTATTGATACTACCCTCAATCGTACACTAAAATACACATGTTATTTGATGTCTAGAATGGTAAAAAATTTCAATTCATTCAGGCTGCTCAGATCAATATCAGGAATTCTTGATTCAGTTACACTTTATCCTGTATCACTTGCAGAGATTGACAGGATTTCTTTTACTAGGTTAAACAGAAAGTTCGAGCCGTTTATCAGAATATGCCGGATATTTCTCTCCCATTCCACGCTTACTCTTCAAGCTTCAGATGTGGAGACATTTTCTCTTCTAATACCTATGGAAACTCTTTTTGAAGAATTCATAGCTAAAGTGATAAAAGAGGACCCAGATTATTTCTTTGGCCCGCAAACTTCGGTCTCAACACAGCAATATATCGGTAAATTAGCTAGCTCTGAGGATGGCTCTGGCGTGTTCAACCTACAGCCGGATATTGTTATTAAAAGAGGGCCAGATGTTGCAATCATTGATACTAAATATAAGCTTCTGGATGACGAAAAACGCAAATATGGAGTGTCACAGGCTGATATGTACCAAATGTATGCGTATGTGACAAAAAAAGATGCTATTAGTTCGATGCTCCTTTACCCAGATACTGAATTAAAAGAGCAAAGGACTTTTTATTATAACCTGGAAAATGAAGGAAAAAGAAGTGTGCCGCTCTATATTACATCGATAAAGCTATCATACGACTTGACAAATGAGAAAGAGTGGTCTGAGTTCAGAAAAGATCTAAGAAATGTTCTCACAAAATTTTTTCCTAATCTTAATCTCTTAGGATTTACAAAATTGAACTGAGAAACAATAGTTTTAAACCTTTAACTATGCAAAATAATGATTTAAACCATAAAGTCTATTGAGCTTGTTTTTTCATTTCAAGTGTGTAAGTTCAAAATCCTACTGCCATTTAGAAAAATGAGTAAGTCTCCACATTTGCAAAAAATATAGAGTTAATTTGTGCCTGCGATCTTCTGAAGTTTACTTCAATAAATTAAATCAGCGCCATCGACTTGTACACTGCATCTATAGGATCCTCATAAAACGAAATCTGGAACTTACTGAAAAGATCCGGTGGCACTGTTGCAATCTTTCCTGCAGAAGAAATTGGAATCATTACCCTCTTTGCCCCTGCATCAAGGCAGACCTGCAAAAGACCAGCAAGATTTTCAAGTATACCTACAGAGCCGCCGATTGTCATACTCCCTAGAATTGCAGTCTGTTCCTGAAGTGACCTTTCCAATGCGCCGGAGCAGAGGCTGATGAAGGCTGGAAGGGCAAGTTCTTCTGACATGCCAACTCCGTAAAGGTCCTGGACGTGCAAAAAGTAATCCTTTTCTTTTACAGATATGCTCTGACTTATGGATTTTGCATTGGCTTTGAAGTAATTGAATGCCGTTTTTATGGATTCCTTTGTCTGAGTATTTGAGCCTGTACCTGATTTTTCATATTTTCCCGAGCCTGCAACTACCTGAACTTCAAACTTGTAAATCCCAATTTTACCAGATTCGGTAGCTCCAACAGCATAGGCTTCACCAGGTTTTGTGATACCTGCAGGGATAATCTTGTTTCCACCGCTTTCTGGGACGGACACGAAGGATTCTTTCAGGTTTTCATTGTCAATATAGGAGAAATTGACATCGAAGAACTCGATCCCTCCTATTTTTTTAAGCTGCTCTTTCACGCGCCTTCTTCCAACGAGGGTATACTCAAGGATCTCCTGCGCCTGTTCCCTGGTGATATTCTCATCCGGGTAAATGAGTTTCATAAGACCTGAGAAGGTCTTTTTAACGGCGATCACATCACGCTGGTTCAGGTTGTTCCCTAGCTTAAAGAATCTGTTTATGTTGTCGGCGTAGGACCTCTTCCTCATTTCCCTGAAGAATTCTGCAATATAGTCAACTATAAACCCGTATCTGTCCGTAAAGTGTTCAGGCCTGAACTTAGGGATTTCCCAACCAGGGATGTAATAGTGCATCCTATCGAAAAAGGCGGTATCGCTGTTCATGGCTTCCGGGAAGGGAGAGAACAGGTGTGAAGTCTTTAATAAGGACTCAATACTCTGGTTGACATTTCCAACAAAAACAATGGAAGCGTTTGCGTTCTTTTGCTCTTTTCCCCTCGCAAAGGAGCCTGAGGCCATATAGTCTTTAAGGATCTGTATTCCGTCCTTGTCTTTGAAACGGATTCCTGCAACCTCGTCAAACGCCACAACGTCCCAGAACCCAACAAGCCCTATCTGTCGGGTGCCCATGTTGTAGAAAAGGTTTGCAACTGTGGTCTGCCCTCCGGACATCAGGATGGTGTTTGGGGATATTTCCTTGTAAACATGAGATTTTCCAGTACTTTTCGGGCCGAGTTCGCAGAGGTTATAATTATTTTCGACAAGAGGAACAAGCCTTTCGAGCATATGCCACTTTGTGGAAGTTTCAAGCTGGGTAGGCTCCATCCCAATGCTTCTCATCAGAACGTCAATCCACTCATCTTTGGTGAAGTTCTTTCTTTCAGCTAGGATCTCCTGGATATTCACGTTTGGGATCTGGATGGGTTTTAAACTAGAGATAATGAATGGCGAAGAAGCTGATTCTGTTGAGTATTCCATCTTGATCATGCACCAGATTCCACCGCCTAGAAGCTTGTCGTATTTTATGACATAATCAGAGTCAATTTCAATGTTTTTGAGCCCAAGGTTGGAGAACTCAGCTTCGTAGATATCTCTCCTTTCGTTGAGTATGACAGTGATTTTATCAATAACAGTATAGTAGCCCGTTTCACGGATCCTTGACTTGATCTTTTCAGCTTCATCAGGCCGGACATAGTTCTGGGACAGGATGTTTTTTACTATCTGGATGCCTTCCTGGATTACTTCTTCGTCATCATCTGCACAGTAAGAGCCAAGCAAGTATTCCAGTACATAGACAGGGACGTTGTGCCCGACCTTCAGCAGTTTTGTGAGGTCTTTTCGCACAACTCTGCCGGGGAAATGCTGGATTAGTTTTCTGTCGGTTTCGAGGCTTTCTGTCTCAAGAGATTCTTCGGTCATTTTTATCCTGTCCCTATTACAATATCCCTACACTCTTTTTATCCCTGATTTTTGTGCATAATTTACGTTTCAATTAGAAGTCATCAAAGTCGCCAATCAGAAGGTCAAGTTCGAATGGAATCCGTGCAGTATCTTTTATTTCAGCTGGGTCTTCGTCAATCAGCTTGAGGTAATATGTTTTGTTTTCAAGATTGTTTCCGAGGGTGAGCATGATATTATACTGCCTTTCTTCGGGTTCATCGGATTCGTTATTGGCAATAATGATTTTTTCGTCACTGACCATTTTTTCCTGCCCATCATCAATATCCCATAGAGAAACTTTAATGGTGCGGGGTTTCATTTTATCGGTTACTTTTTCGGTCTGGAAAATCTTTACTTTAAATTTGCTGCTTGTGATCTTCTTCCGGTCGTTTATTACCGAGACATTGACCTTACCGTGCTTGATACCCTTTTTCTCAATGGCTTTTTCATTCCGCCGGTGATTATATGTTAAAACTGGAATTACGATTTCCTGAGGAGAGGCTCCTCCGTGCACGAAATTGAGTCCACCTCCCTGAAGTTTGAACCTGAGGTCTGCTTTAGGGACATAGGCAAAGAGGGGAGTGTGGTTCTGCCCGAGAATATGGCGCATGTCAAAGATGTGTATGTTATCCAGTGAATTATCCTTTGCAAGCTCCTGGTCACTAAGGATAAATCTCTTTGTTGTGTCAATTATGCGAGATTTGTCAAATAATGATGTATCCACTTTATCCACACTTTCCATATTGTCTCTTCTGTACAGGAAACCGTGATCTGCTGTTACAACTATGTTTGCTACACTTATGGTATCACTTAAATACCGGACCAATCTCTGTATTTCGAAAATGGTTTCTTCAACAGCATTGAAAACACTGTTTTCAGAGGACTGCTTATCCCCGGTTGAATCTATCTTATTGTGATAAATGTAAAAGATCTTTTTTCCTTTTACGAGTTCTCTAGCCTCTTCCCGGCTACATTTCATGAAATCTTCATAGCGAATAGCAAACGATTCAAGGCAATTATTCTGAAGGATCTTTTTTCTGTTTTCAAGCCCTTCAGAATTGATTCCATCAACGAAAACTTCTTTTTCTTTGTATTCCAGTGTCTTATGAGGCAGCAAACTTGCCATACCCAATTTAGTATATGAAGGCAAAACACCTGCCATGTAATCAAGATCTATAAGTCCCCATGTATCTTTATTCAGAATTTCGGAAATTTCCACCGCAACTTCATATCGCATGGCATCAGAAATGATAACTGCAACTCTAGTATTCCTATCATCTTTTTGTAGTATCCGGTTTACATGTCGTTTGAAGAAGTCCTTCTGACTGTCGGCCAGCTCAATCTTCCACTTTCCATCAAGTTCGGTATCGATAAGGCTGCTCCATTTTAACAACAGTTTTCCGAGCAGCTTGTTGGTGTAAAGATCTTCGACCTGGGGCCTGAGATTCTTTTTAAGGATGTCCTTTTCCTGCTCTTTATCATAGTAATAATAGAACTTCCTGTAGAGGTAATCGATTTGGTAGTAAGTTTCAGCATACGCTTTGAATAACTCATACAAACTGCGTGTGTTTTCAAGTGCGTCAGCTGCTTTTGGATTATCATAATATTCCAGGGAAAACTGGAAGAGTTTAACCGCATACTCAAGCGCGTTGTAGATATTCTCATATTCGGAAAACCAGTGCTTTGTCCGGCGTGTATCGATCCAGGAAAGATAGTTTTTGAAGTCCTCTTCTGTTGAATCTACAGGACTGTTCAGGGATTTGAGTATATGAAGGATTAAAGCCTTGTCAAATGTCTCAACAACTTCGGCTTCAAGATAAGTCTTTACATCTTGTTTATCAAGTGCTGTCTGCAGGTTCTTTTCCAGGTCCTGGCCGTTTTCTTCAAGTATATCCTTTGCGTATTTCTCAAATGTTTTGGAATCCCGTGAGCTGTCCATCCAGTGCTTGAGGAAGATCTGGCACTCGTTTTCTTTTCGGTTCACATACTGGTCGTAGCCTGAAAGGGAAATTCCGGAATACCTCTTCATGTGTGTGATCAGGAAGCTGAGGAAAAGCTTCTTCAGGGTAGGGTTTTTTGCCGAAAACCCAAAATCTTCTTTTGCAAGTTCCCAGAAGTTCTCCTCTAGCCCGAACTTTGATATGTTCTCCCAGATAGGGTTTTCAGCTTCATTCAGGGATTTGAGCATGATATCCCTTACAATCTGTTTGAACTCAGGAGCCTGCGTTTTTGAAAAAACAGCCAGCATGCCCAGAATAAACTCTTTTTCACGCCAGTCTTTCTGGTAGAGCTTCTTTAAAGGCTGAACTCTTTCTTTCTGGTTGCCAAAGAATTTCTCATATTTTGTGAAGAAGTCATCCAGTTCATGCCCGGCAATCTCAAACTCGCTCTTGATATCTGAAATCCGGCTGTTTTCGAATCTTGAAGAATAGAGCTGGATATCAAAAAGCCAGTTAGATTCGTGTGATCTTTCTTTGTCTGGACAGTAGATTAAATAATTTGATTCCTTATCTTCAATTTCAAGAAGTTTTTTGGTTTCAAAGTAATTGTTGTCAAGGATATGGAATTTGATATTGTTCTCTTTCAGGACATGTTTTATTTCTTCAAGTTCTTCACCGGGAGCATTCTTCTCCTGATCCCAGGCAGTTTTATCCCTGTCGTGCCAGAAAACTATTCTTCTTTTCTCATAGTCTTTCAATTCTGAAGGAGAAAATTTTTTAAGTATACTACTACTGGTTTTTTCTACGTTGACCATGAAAATCCATATCCTGCTGTTATTCTGGAAATATTCTGGAAAGGTTAATTGAGAGCTAGAGATTTAGATACTTTATCACTGAAATACTCTTTGATTTTTAAAAGATTTTATTAACTTTGTGGGTTGGTCGTCATACCGCATGTAAAATTATCCGCCTCATCCTTTCCTATAAACCGCCCGCATTGGATCCGGACTTGATAGAGGTCAATTGTCTTTTTTGATATTATGGAATAAGCTCTTCCAGTTCCCATACAAGGAATCCATCATCTTCCAGGTTCTTTCTACCTTTGACCTTTTGAGCCACTATCCCGACTTTCAATTTTTGACCGGATATTCCTTTTACTAATTTTGTTTTATCGAGTGTTAATTCCAGAATCTCTCTGGCTTCGTTTTCAGCCAGTTCTTTATTCTTGACTTCAATTGCCAGGGATTTTCTCCCCCGGTGATCTACTCCAAGAATGTCAATCTCATCTCCTTTCCGGTTCCACCAGCTCCCAAGCTCCGGATAATCGCTGATCATCTTTTCAACCAGCAGTTCATGAACTATGTCCTCGAATATCTTGCCTGTGTAACTCTGCCATTCCTTCCGGACCTTTTCCAGCATGGGAGAATAATTGCCTGCCATATACCGGCTGTACATAGGATATATGAAGCGACCATAGAACCTGAAGAAATTATCCTTAAGAAAATACCGTCCTCTCTTGCTTTTTTCAGGATTGTCCATGACTGGTATCCGGTGTTCTACCACTCCCAGCAGGTCTATGAGATCGTAAAAATAAGGTGACAATGAGCTCGAAGAAACATGTGTCATGTCTGAGATCTCGCTCATCGAGCATCTTCCCTGTGATATCGCTGAGATTATTTCATAATATGTGGAGTGCTCCTTCCCAAATTCCTCTATCAGAATTTCCCTCACTTCATTTTTAAGCGGTGCAAACTCGCTGAATATCAGCTTTTCAAGGGCATCATCAAATCCTGTGCACTGATACTTTTCAAACAGGCGATAGTAATACACCGTCCCTCCGAAAAGGAAGTATAGATTCAGTTTTTCTTCCGGATTTTTTATACCCATGCCATCGAGCATCTCAAATGTCTCAAGGACCGTAAAGGGCTTTATGGTCAGAATATTATCGGCACGTTTGAAGAGCGGAGCCTGTTCCTCAATGAAGATTTTTCTTATCATGCCAATAGAAGACCCGGAAACGATAAGAAAGATTCTGCAATTGTCCGGCTTCATGTCCCAGTATCGCTGCAGCTGAGTAATGAAAGATGGGTAGACTTTCTGGAACCTCTGGAATTCATCAATCGCTATTACCAGGTCCCTGTCATAAGAGGTAATGAATTTGAGGAAATTCTCAGGTTCATCGACTTTTATGTAATCCGGCAGGTCCAGTTTCTCCTTTAAAAGCCGGTCGAACTCGTCCATCAGAATGTTAATGCTTTTGTTACTGTCAACGAAAAGATACAGCGCTTTCCTGTTCCGTGTGAACTGCTTGATCAGCTCGGTTTTTCCTACCCTTCTTTTGCCGGTTATGACAAAAAAAGATGGTTTCCCCTGATCGAGCAGTTCCATAAGTTTAAGCTCTTTCTGCCGGTTGTAGAATTGCATAATGATTATTTTTGTAATAATTATATTTATAATCATTCTCCTGGGAATTCTGGACTCGCTAAAGCATGGAGAAATTTATGCAGCACGCTTACAAACTGACCGTATTTGCAAATTTTCTTGCCCGTTCCTGAAATACACGATTAAATTACATTACTAATTAATTATGTTTCATATCAGATACTGATCCACGCGGTGAAAAGTACCCCCTCGACCAGAAACCTTAAACTGGGACATCTTCCAAAGAGAGATTTTTTATAGCACATAGGAAATCTTTAATCATGGAAGAAACGTACAGGTTTTCAGCTGTCGTCCATAATGAAGGTAAATGGTATGTTTCCTGGTGTCCGGAGCTTGACATCGCAAGCCAGGGTGAAACAATTGAAGAAGCCATCGAGAACCTGAAGGAAGCAATTGAACTCTACCTCGAAGACGAGGACGTCAAAATCCCTGCAGCCAGACAGGTTTTTACCACAACGGTAGAGGTCTCTTCCCATGCCAAAACTTCCCACGCCCTCAGCTCTTGAGGTCATCAAGGCTCTCAACAGCCAGGGTTTTCAGGTCATATCTCAGAAGGGCAACCATATCAAAATGAAAAAGAAGGCTCCGGATAAAATTCTCGTTGTTATTGTCCCGGATCATCCCGAAATTCCGTCAGGGACTTTGAAATCTATAATCAGGCAAGCCGGAATGACCGATGACGAGTTCGTCAAGCTTCTGTAATCAAATAAAGGTCAAAATTTTTTAGTTAAGAATTCGATTACCTCTTCCTCGGATTTCCTATATCGAGATTCAGGAGGTTTGGATTTTTCATTCTTTTCAAATAGAGAATGAAGCTTATTAATAGCAACCGGGTCTGATATATGTAAACAGTTTTGTTCCAGATATCTCGACGCCATAATTTTCCCCCTTGTAATTTAATCTTCTCTTTTTTACAACTATATGTGTTCTTAATTGATATATGTTCTTTCACTTATTCATTCCCTATTTAAATATTTTATCATTTGGATTCTCTCTACTCCATCCTCCTGCATTTCGGACTGCAGTTCTATAAACTTATTGTTCTTATAGAATTTCACTACAGAGTCGGCTTCTTTATTTGCTTCAAGCCAGACAATAGTCCCTCCTAACAACCCGATGCAGTCATAAACAATGTTTACGGCTTCATCAAGCAGGTATTTCCCTTTAAAATTATATTTGAACATGTCATTTTTCCCTAACTGGGCAATAAAATAGGACGGAATGCCTTCCTGTTCTCTCAGCAGGTTCATGTCCCTTTTTTGCTTCCTGTTTAATTTGTTCTGGTCCACAGTTAGTATTTTCAAAGCCAGGGCAAAAAACCCAAGAATACAAAAGTTTTCGTCATCACTGTTTTCTCGATCAAGTATAAGGTATGATCTGCATATTGATTTGTCGTCAAATCTTTCCATTTTATGCCGCACAAAATCTTGAATGTCCGGGTCTTTTGAGCAGTAGAAACTGCTTAATGTCCTGTCAACTTTCCCTTTATCAGCCTGTGTAAGCTGCCTGTACGAAACAACAATTGGGTCGAGTTTAAGTTCAAAAGTGTTTAAATAAGTCCGTATCTCAATCAGTTGCTCAAGATCTTCAAGTTTGCTTTCTTCAAGTACCTGTGTATTTAAAAACCTCACTCCCTCAGGATTTATGGAAATTAACCCATCTGACCCATCACGGATAAGTCGTATCATTTTCAGGTACTTGGAAACCCAATAGATTTCGTTTTTGAATTCATTGATTTTGTAATCCGGATCATCCTGTTGAAAAAAACACCCTGCTTTAAAATCATCAACCAGTTTTGCTTCAAGCTCAGAGTACCTGCATCCCTTATACCTATAGATATTCTTGACCATCTGGCTTATGACAGTCTCAAAACATGGAAGTTTCACATGTTGCCCACTCAAGATTATCAGATTCCTGAGAAATGTAGAAAATAATAATCAATACACGCTCCAATCTGTATTAAATTTTGCCAACAATCCTGATTAATTATCTGCGATTTGTTTTAGAACATTCACAAGATGCCAATGAGTTCTACAACCTTGCTGGTTCCCTGGCAAGGTCATGGCGTGTTTATGGTTTTTTTGGTGTGATTATAACGTTTTTGAAACTCACCAGGTGTCCCTGATGTCTGGTTACCAGGAGCAGGGATTCCAGATCCTTTTCTACGAGCTTTCGCTTGCGTTCAAAACAAACTACTGCGGCTTCAAAATCAAGATCCTCAACCTTTCTGTCAGGAAAGAAGTGTTTTAGTGCGGCTTTAGTGCGGCTTATGCGGCTTTAATGCGGAATTAATGCGGAATTAATGCAGAACTATTTTGGCCTTTAAGATGTTTGAAGCACCAGACTTGGAATGCCTGTAAATTCATCACACGGCGTGTGATGAATCTGCGATTTCCATCGAATACAGGCATGGACATGACTGACATGATTCTCTTATTCTATGCCTTCATGTGCCTCTTTATCTAAAAATGCCTTACCTTTATCTGTCAGGCGGTATTTCTGCTTGCTGCTTTGGGGTTTGTCGGGGATTGTCATTTCAATGAAGCCTGCATCGAGCAGAGGACTTAGTATGCGCTTTCTGAATTTGCTGCGGTCTGTCCTCTCTGTGAGCTCCATCAGATTGACAATAGAGCATTCATTTTTACATTTTTTGAGTACTTCAACTTGGTGCCGGCGAAGTTCCAACATAGTGCCTGTTCTGGCACCAAGTTCACTGACTTGGTGCTCCGGGATATCCAGTATCCCTTTTATTTCTTTAGATTCAGGCAGTACTGCAATAGATTCCGCCAGATAGACAATGAACCTCACCCGCATACCCACTTCAACGATCTCAGGCTCAGGAAGCCCGAGAGCCTCTGCTTCCTTGAACATGCGCCTGACACCGCTGCTCCACTGCTCGATTATTCTGGTGTTAAAGAAGATTTCTGCTACCCTTTAGTTCCTCAGTTTCGAGGCATGTGGCTTTCAAATTCATCACATGGCTTGTGATGAATTCGCCGGTTTCCATCCGATGCATATTTTTTCCAGTATTTTTATCTGGTTTCATTCTTCGCCTCCCTCAGCCTCTTTATCTAAAAATGCCTTCCCTTTAGCTGTCAGGCGGTATTTCTGCTTGCTGCTACGGGGTTTGTCGGGGATTGTCATTTCAATGAAACCAAGCTCAAGAAGCCTTTTGATTTGTTTTTTAAGCTCTCCTGAAATGGTCTTATGGCCTAATCCAGACGCAAGTTCGGCTTTTCCGGCATCATTTTTCATAAGAAGGACCAGCACTTTAGCCGCAAGCAGTGACTCTAGCCGTAACTCGGGCTGTAACTCGGGCCGTAACTCGGGCCGTAACTCGGGCTGTAACTTTCCTTCACCTGTAACTAAGCCTGTGGTTTCAACCGCAATGGATTCCGCCAGATAAACAATGAACCTTACCCGCATACCCACTTCAACGATCTCCGGTTCAGGAAGACCGAGAACCTCTGCTTCTTTGAACATACGGCTAACACCGCTGCCCCATTGCTCAATAAGGTCAAGTTCCCGGAAAACGCGAGCTATAACGCGGTTCCGTAATTTGGAAACCCCCTGAAGCATATCTTCCACCGTTAAACCCGGAAGCAGGATGCCAGGGTTTTCTATTTCAATGCGGTCATCAAAAAAAGAAATCCGGATGGGTGCACCTTTCTGGGAGTAGTCAGCGTGGACAACAGCATTGACCACAGCTTCCCGCAGGATAGTTAAAGGAATACTCCAGACATCTTTACGCCTCAGTTCGGAAAAATCCGCTCCTCGCATGGCGTGCTTTTTGAGAAACTCCATTACCCGTTCAACTGCTACTGGCAGGTGCTCATGTATCTCAATGTGATCGAAAATATCTGCCTTGTCCGTTCCGATGAACCGCCCGCATTGGATCCATGCATCGGGAAAGATCATCTCCCGGTCCTTGCCGAACAGCAACATGCCGCCCACTGTAGGAACCAGGTGCCCTTGATGTTTGGTTACAAGGCGCAGGGATTCCAGATCCTTTTCCACGAGCTTTCGCTTGCGTTCAAAACAAACTACTGCGGCTTCAAAATCGAGATCCTCAACCTTTCTGTCGGGGAGGGACTGTTCATCGAACGTGATGCCCATGGCACTGCGGCGAAGCTCCTGGATAAGGTCGCTATCGGCTTTTCGGTTGCTGGAACCCAGCCGGACATAAACCCCATTATCCGGCCCTTCTTTTTTCAGCCAGTGGGGCCTGGAGCCACTTGGATAGACCTCTACCCCCAGCAAAGTCTTATCGCCAAAGGCAATCAGTTCCACATTCGGAACCAGGCGAGGCTCGATATTATCAGCGATCAGGCTGCACAACCGCTCTTCTTCATCCAGGGGGTTTTCAATGCTTAAAAGCTCTCTGGAACCATCTTCCACCCCTATCAGCAAGCGCCCTCCTGCGGTGTTGGCAAAAGCTACCAGTGTTTTTAGTATATTTCTAGGAGAGGACAGGTCACGCTTGAACTCCAGCGTTTTGCCTTCGGGCCTGGAGAGCAGTTCAGCAATTGAGTGAGTCATTTCTCCTCCTTCTGGCAAGCACCACTAACCCCTATAAGGATCATGCCGCCTTTTGCGTT
>WPCI01211766.1_pt1 | contig 47771 bp, 39 predicted proteins | sample 5399871 | NCBI WGS metagenome assembly WPCI01 (sample SAMN12869469, study PRJNA574797) | sludge metagenome | isolation source: wastewater treatment of pH7 | place: China:Beijing | collected 2019-05-20 | reverse complement strand
CAATAAAAGAAGTTGAAGAAGAGCAAGAGGAAGTAAAAGAGCCAATAAAAGAAGTTGAAGAGGTAAAAGAAGAAGTGGACGAGCCAACAACAGGAGTTGAAGAGGCGAAAGCTGAGATAAAAGGAACAGGAAAAGAAATTGAAGGTTCAAAAGACGCAGTAAATCAATCCACAGTAGTCCAAGAACAAAACGTGAATAATCAAGTTGTGAAAGAAAATAAACCAGTTGTTAATAAGCAAGAAGAAAGTAAGAAATCATTAGGAGCAACAGGTGGACAAGAGAATACATCAACATTACTTTCAGGCATAGCGTTAGTTCTTTCAGCGATGAGTATGTTTGTATTTAGAAAGAGATTATTTAAGAAATAAAAAAACGTTTTATCTTATTATAACGTAAGATGATTATATGAGTTTTTGAGAAGACATTATCATGGCGATTTCATTTTGAAATATGCTTATGGTGATGTCTTTTTTAGAAGGAGATAAATGGAAAAGGTGTCGGAGAGCGGTTATTACAAGCTGCAATTCAATATATTTTCTCGTTCCAAGGGATGAGAGAGATAGAACTATGTTTGAATACGAATAATGATCGTGCGATGAAGTTGTACAAGAAAGTAGGTTTTGAAGAGAAGGCATGTTTACAACACTATATAATAGAGTAAAAACCCATTCATATGAAAATGATATTTCATATGAATGGGTTTTATTCATTTACTTTTTTCCGCATTCATCACAGATTTAGAAGTAATTTGAGGCGCTAATTGTTACATAACTTTTTTTATTTTTTTCGGAACTTCTTTCGTTTGCGAATTAATATCTTCTTTTCGTAGCTCTTTAAAGAGTGAAGTAACCATAAGGACGACTACGATAGAAAATGGTAGTGCTGCGATGATCGCTGCAATTTGCAGTGCATTTAATCCTCCAGCTTGTAATAAAATAGCTGCGATGATCGCGATTGTTAATCCCCATATAAGTTTTAAACTATTTTTTGGTGATAAGCTTCCGTTACTCGTTTGCATAGAAACGACAAATGTTGCCGAGTCAGCAGAAGTAACGAAAAATGTGGCTACTAAAATTAACCCGATAATTGTTAAAAATGTAGAGAACGGTAGATGTGAAATAACAGCAAATAATCCAATCTCTGTACCATTTTTTGCGATTTCATCAGCTATACCAAGCGATTGGAACATTTCCATATGGATAGCGGTACCGCCAAATACTGCAAACCAAAATGTGCAGATGAGAGTTGGGACTAATACAACTCCAAAAATAAATTCTTTTATTGTGCGTCCTTTAGAAATACGGGCGATGAATGTACCGACGAATGGAGACCAAGAGATCCACCATCCCCAATAGAAAATAGTCCAGTTTTCAATCCAAGAAGAAGATTTTTCATTAAATGCTCCTAAATTTAATCCCATACTAGGTAAAGCTCCAATATAAGAACCGAGTGTAGATGTGAAATATTTCATAATAAATACAGTTGGTCCTAAAAGTAAAAAGGAAATGAGTAAAATACCTGCAAGAGAGAAATTTAAGTTACTCAAATATTTAATCCCACGATCTAAGCCAGTTTGTGCACTTGTTAAATATAAAACAGCGAAGATGGCGATAAGTATGAGCTGTGTAAATAAAGTGTTATGAATAGAAGGGAATAAATAGCTTAATCCTCCGGCGATTTGTTGAGCACCAATCCCAACAGATGGTACAATACCGAATACTGTGGCTAAAACAGCTAAAATATCGACTGTTTTTCCGATAGGAGAATTTTTCGATCGATTAAATAATGGAGTAACTGTAGCCCCAATTGTGCTACCTTTTTGTTTGCGGAATGTGAAATATGCAATTGTTAAAGCAACCATTGCGTATAGTGACCATGGAAAGAGACCCCAGTGGAAAAACGAATATTGCATAGCGAGCTTGGCACTTTCCTCTGTACCTGCTTTTCCTGTTAGTGGATCTGTAAAGTGTGAAATCGGTTCAGCGATTCCATAAAAGAGGAGTCCAATTCCCATTCCTGCCCCAAATAACATGGATAGCCAAGATGGATAACTATACTTTGGTTTTTCTCCATCTTTACCAAGACGAATAGAACCGTACTTAGAAAATGCTAAATAAGCGGCTAAAATAATCATTGCGGTCATAAGTAGAGAGTAAAACCATCCAAATTTATTGAGGATAAATGAATTTAAAGAAGATGTAACGCTTTGTAAATCATAGCCTTGTATCCAACTTGCCGGGGTAATTCCCCATATGATGAATAATGTTGTTAGCAAGATGGAGATATAAAATACACTGTTCTCTTTTTTTATCATAGAATCCCACCCTTGTTTAATAAAGTTAACAATTATATTAATCATAACAATTAAAGGGTTAATTGTCAAAAAATTCGATTTTTAACGTGTGTAAAAGGACTGTTTAATCGCTAAAGATTCATAACTATTGGCGGCTAGATAGTGGGGAGATTGTTCACGATATGTACAAAATGTAAGAAGAAATAATATGAAATATTGCATTTTATATTGTTGTATCTAGATTTTATGTTAAATTCTTGGATGGAATATTAAAATAGGGGGCAAGGATATGAACAAGAAATCAAAGATTAATAAAGTTATGCTTAGCATTAGTACAATGGCTCTATCATTAGGGGCGCTTCAAGCTCCTGCATCAGCAGAAGAAAAAGTACCGTATAACGTGTTGAAAACGAAACCAGTTGGAATTGAAAAACCAGTAGATGAGATTGGGCACGTTTCTAAAGCGGAGGAAACATTATCGTTTCAAGAACGTTTAAAAGTAGGAGACTTTTCACAGCGACCAGCATCTATTCCGAACAAAGCGGCAGTAAAGCAAGTTAAGGAAAGTTATTCAATGGCTGATTTAAACAAAATGAATGATCAAGAATTAGTTGAAACGTTAGGCTGTATTAAGTGGCACCAAATTACAGATTTATTCCAGTTTAATGAAGATGCAAAAGCTTTTTATAAAGATAAGGGGAAAATGCAAGTCATTATAGATGAATTAGCTCATCGAGGTAGTACGTTTACGAGAGATGATTCAAAAGGAATTCAAACGTTTACGGAAGTGCTACGTTCAGCTTTTTATCTGGCATTTTATAATAACGAATTAAGTGAATTAAATGAAAGAAGTTTCCAGGACAAATGTTTACCTGCTTTAAAATCTATCGCAAAAAATCCAAACTTTAAGCTTGGTACAGCTGAACAAGATACAGTCGTATCTGCATACGGTAAATTAATTAGTAATGCGTCAAGCGATGTTGAAACAGTTCAATACGCATCGAATATTTTAAAGCAATATAATGATAATTTTAATACGTATGTAAATGATCGAATGAAGGGACAAGCAATATACGATATTATGCAAGGGATTGACTATGATATACAGTCTTACTTAATTGAGGCTCGTAAAGAAGCGAATGAAACGATGTGGTATGGAAAAGTAGATGGGTTTATTAATGAAATAAATCGTATTGCTCTTCTAAATGAAGTAACACCAGAAAATAAGTGGCTCGTTAATAATGGAATTTACTTTGCGAGTCGTTTCGGGAAGTTTCATAGCAATCCAAATAAAGGATTAGAAGTTGTGACACAGGCAATGCATATGTATCCACGTTTAAGTGAGCCGTATTTTGTCGCAGTAGAACAAATTACAACAAATTATAACGGAAAAGATTATAGCGGGAATACAGTAGATTTAGAGAAAATACGTAAAGAAGGAAAAGAGCAGTACTTACCAAAAACGTATACATTTGATGATGGATCTATCGTATTTAAAACAGGAGATAAAGTATCGGAAGAAAAAATTAAGAGATTATACTGGGCTGCAAAGGAAGTAAAAGCGCAGTATCATCGTGTAATTGGGAATGATAAAGCGTTAGAGCCGGGCAATGCAGATGATATATTAACGATCGTAATTTATAACAGTCCAGAAGAGTACCAATTAAATAGACAACTGTATGGATATGAAACGAACAACGGTGGAATTTATATTGAAGAAACAGGAACATTCTTTACATATGAACGCACGCCAGAACAAAGTATTTATAGTTTAGAAGAATTATTCCGCCATGAGTTTACCCATTATCTTCAAGGGAGATATGAAGTGCCAGGTTTATTCGGAAGAGGAGATATGTATCAAAATGAAAGGTTAACTTGGTTCCAAGAAGGAAATGCAGAGTTTTTCGCAGGGTCTACTCGAACAAATAATGTAGTACCGAGAAAGAGCATCATTAGTGGATTATCATCTGATCCTGCAAGTCGTTATACAGCAGAGCGTACATTATTTGCTAAATACGGTTCTTGGGATTTCTATAATTACTCGTTCGCATTGCAGTCTTACTTATATACGCATCAGTTTGAAACATTTGATAAAATTCAAGATTTGATTCGTGCGAATGACGTGAAAAATTATGATGCATATCGTGAAAATCTAAGTAAAGATCCTAAGTTAAATAAAGAGTATCAAGAGTATATGCAGCAGCTAATCGATAATCAAGATAAATATAATGTACCGGCAGTAGCGGATGATTATTTAGCTGAACATGCCCCAAAATCATTAACAGCAGTAGAGAAAGAAATGACTGAAACGTTGCCGATGAAAGATGCAAAAATGACAAAACATAGCTCCCAATTCTTTAATACATTTACATTAGAAGGTACGTATACAGGTAGTGTAACAAAAGGTGAGTCAGAAGATTGGAACGCAATGAGTAAGAAAGTAAATGAAGTTTTGGAACAACTTGCGCAAAAAGAATGGAGTGGCTACAAAACTGTTACAGCATATTTCGTCAATTATCGTGTAAATAGCTCAAATGAATTTGAATATGATGTAGTCTTCCACGGTATCGCAAAAGATGACGGAGAAAATAAAGCTCCAACGGTTAATATAAATGGCCCTTATAATGGACTTGTAAAAGAAGGTATTCAATTTAAAAGTGACGGCTCAAAAGATGAAGATGGAAAAATCGTTTCATATTTATGGGATTTTGGAGATGGAAGAACAAGTACAGAAGTAAATCCAGTACATGTATATGAAAGAGAAGGTTCATATAAAGTAGCGTTAATAGTAAAAGATGATAAAGGGAAAGAGAGCAAAAGCGAAACAACGGTTACGGTTAAAGATGGAAGTTTAACAGAATCAGAACCAAATAATCGCCCGGAGGAAGCAAATCGTATTGGACTAAACACTACGATAAAAGGTAGCCTTATCGGCGGGGATCACACTGATGTTTATACATTTAATGTAGCATCAGCGAAAGATATCGATATTTCCGTTTTAAATGAGTATGGAATCGGGATGACATGGGTACTTCACCATGAATCAGATATGCAAAATTATGCTGCTTACGGTCAAGCAAATGGCAATCATATAGAGGCAAACTTTAATGCAAAACCAGGTGAATATTACTTGTATGTATATAAATATGATAATGGCGATGGAACTTACAAATTATCAGTAAAATAAGTGCTTTTCCAATGTATGTTTAACTTTACTTTTTGTGGAAAATAGTATATTATATAGATATATAATATATCGGTTATTTACTAGGAGGAGCCTGTCACAATAGGCTTCTCCTGTTCTTTTTTAGGGGACCTGTCTTACAGGCTTTTCTTTAAAATTTAAATAACTGAAAATTAAGAACAATAATCTTTGAAAGAGGTGGGGCATACACATAACAAAAAAGGGATTGTTTAAGAGAGGGGGATAAGAAATGGTTTTGTTTGGTTATCCACTTGAGACAATTTATTTATACGGATTTATTATTGCTACTATACTCACTGTGATTTATATCTTTTTTGGGGATATATTTGAATCCATATTTAGTTTTGGAGGCGGATCTGTATCCGTTGTTACTTTATTACTTAGTTTTTTCGCTATGTTATGTGGACTTAGTTATATAGGAGAATATTTATTTTCCTTTAATAGTATTCTTATTTTCGTGGCTGCATTTGCTATATCCTTTATTGGTGTATTCATAATGAAAATATTAATTTTAAAACCGATTGCAGAAGCAGAACAAAATACTGTGCAACGTATGGATGAATTCATTGGTTGCAAGGGAGAAGTCATTACGACAATTCCTACAGAAGGATTTGGTGAAGTATTAATATCCTCTCAATTTGGAAGTAATGCAATTCCAGCTAAAACAATTGGGAAAAAAGATATTTCACAAGGAACTGAAGTTATTATTGAGGGAGTCCAAGATGGTGTTTTGCTTGTACAAAACATCGCTTATTCTTTAAAAAAACCAAAATTATAAGGGGGAATTCACATGACGATTCCATTAATTATTGGTGGAGTTTTACTCGCAATTTTAATTCTACTCATTTTAGTATTCATTACGAAGTATCGAACAGTTGGACCAGATGAAGCGTTAATTGTTACAGGGAACTGGCTTGGTGGTGGGAAAAATGTAGTTACCACTGATGATGGAAAGAAGATTAAGATTATTCGCGGTGGCGGTACATTCGTAGTGCCAATCATGCAAAGAGCAGAACCTTTAAGCTTACTAAATTACAAGTTAGAAGTGGGCACACGCGATACGTATACGAAGCAAGGTGTTCCAGTTACAGTAAATGGTGTTTCTATTATTAAAGTAGGTTCTACAATTGAAGAAGTATCGACAGCAGCTGAGCAATATTTAGGAAAAGAAACAGAAGAGTTAAAAGTAGAAGCGAAAGAAGTTTTAGAAGGTCATTTACGTGCGATTTTATCTTCTATGACAGTAGAAGATGCGTATAGTAATAGAGAGCAATTTGCTCAAAAGGTGCATGAAGTAGCTTCTACAGATTTAAAGAAAATGGGTCTTCGTATCGTTTCCTTTACAATTAAAGAAATTATGGATAAGAACGGTTACTTAGATGCACTTGGTCAGCCGCAAATTGCGACGGTTAAGCGTGATGCAACAATTGCAAATGCAGAGCGTGAAAAGGAAGCGCGTATTGAAAAAGCTCGTGCTGAGAAAGAAGCGAAAGAGGCTGAATACCAACGTGATGCCCAAATCGCTGAAGCTGAAAAACATAAAGAATTAAAAGTACAATCTTATAAGAGAGAGCAAGAACAAGCTCGTGCAGATGCAGATCTTTCTTACGAATTACAACAGGCGAAAGCGCAACAAGGTGTTACAGAAGAGCAAATGCGCGTTAAAATCATTGAGCGTGAGAAACAAATTGAATTAGAAGAAAAAGAGATTGCGCGTCGTGAAAAGCAATACGATGCAGAAGTAAAGAAAAAAGCAGATGCAGATCGCTATGCTGTTGAGCAATCAGCGGAAGCAGAAAAAGTAAAACAAATGAAAAAGGCAGATGCGGATCAATATAAGATTGAAGCTGAAGCGAGAGCACGTGCGGAAGAAGTACGCGTGGAAGGTTTAGCGAAGGCGGAAATCGAAAAAGCGCAAGGTCAAGCAAAAGCGGAAGTACAAAAAGCACAAGGTACGGCGGAAGCAGATGTTATTAGGTTAAAAGGTTTAGCAGAAGCAGAAGCGAAACAAAAAATTGCAGAGGCATTTGAGTTATATGGCCAAGCGGCAATTATGGATATGGTACTTAAAATGCTTCCAAGTTATGCGAAGGAAGTTGCCAGTCCACTTAGCAACATTGATAAAATTACAGTTGTCGATACAGGCGGCGGTGGTAAAAATAGCGGCGCCGGAAAAGTTGCAGGTTATGCGACTGATTTAATGGCAACGATGCAAGAAACATTAAAAGCTTCTTCTGGCATTGATTTAAAAGAGTTATTAGAAGGATTTGCTGGAAAAGGAGCAGTACAACAATTATCAAACGATAAACCTGTTGTATCAGTAGCAGAAAATGAGAAAAAAGAAGTAGCAAAAGATAAAGAATAGTATAGTGGGTGGAACCTCTAGTAAGTGAGATACTAGAGGTTCTTCTGTGAATTGTTCGAATAATTTACATTTTAATATATTGTTTTAATTATTTAATTTATATAGAATGAAAAAGGTATGTATTAATTCTTTAATAGAAAAAGAGATAAAGAGTTGATACATTTTAATCGTATAATTTATATAAAGAAATTAAATGTAAGGTAATTACATTTAAAACGGTATGGAGGGGTAGAAATATGCTTCAAGGGAAATTAAGGAGAAGTAGTTTAAAAGCAAAGTTACTTGTGTCATTTGTTATCATTTTAGTTCTTCCAAGTATTGTAATTGGTTGGACGTCTTATCAACAAGCGAAGACAAATTTTAACGAAACAATTTTACAATCAGCGGAAGATAACGTAAAGATTTTAAATAATGTTATTAATAAAGAGATAGACAGTAAAAAGGTAGACGCAGTATATTTTACAAAGTTATTTAACGGAGTAAGTTACGGAACTGATCAGCTTCAAAATGTGCAAAATAAATTAGAAGAATATAATAAATTACATCCAGAAATAGAAGCAATTTATACGGGGGCTAGTACGGGACAATTTATTCAATCACCGTCTATTCAAATGCCAGATGGGTATAATCCTACCGAAAGAGATTGGTATAAAGAAGCAGCGAAAAAAAGCGGAGAAGTGGTTATCACAGCCCCATATAAGTCAAGTACAACAGGGAATATTGTTATTACAATAGCAAAACAAAATGAGGATAAGAGCGGTGTTCTCGGTATTGATTTAATTATTAATGATATTGTAAATACTTCAAAAATGGTCAATATCGGCAAAAAAGGATATGTAGCAATCTTCGACCAATCTAAACATGTAATAGCACATCCGACGATGAAACCGGGTGACAAAATAGAAGAAAAACTGGAGAAGGAATTGTACAAACAGGAAACAGGTGATTTTAAATTCAAACTCGATGGTGATGATCGCAATATTACCTTTATAACAAATAAGCAGACTGGATGGAAAATAGCAGGAATTATGCCTTCAAAAGAAATTATTGAAGCAGCTAATCCTATTTTCTATAAAACGCTAACTGTTATTGGTATTTCATTAATAATTGGTGGGATTTTAATTTACTTCATAATTGCTTCTATCATTAGTCCGTTAAAACAACTTGTTATATCATCGAAAAAGATTAGTGAAGGCGATTTAACAGAAACAATTACAGTTCATTCTAAAGATGAAATTGGACAGCTAGGAGAAAGTTTTAACGAGATGGCGACATCATTACATCAGGTCATTTCTAATATAAATACTTCAGCAAGTCACGTGGCGGCATCTTCAGAAGAATTAACAGCTAGTATGAAGCAGACAAGTGAAGCGACGGAACAAATTACACAAGCAATAGAGCAAGTGTCGAGCGGGGCTGAAATACAAACGAAAGAAGTTGAAGAAGGTGCAACATTATTAGAAGAAGTTACAGAAGGAATTCAGCGTGTTGCAGATAGTTCTTCATTAGTATCCACAGCATCTATGTATACGAAGAAAAAGGCTGAAGATGGTGGAAAGTTAGTTGAACAAACTGTGAATCAAATGCAATTAATCCATGAGTCTGTTTCACAATCAGATAAAGTTATTGTTTTGTTAGATGATAAATCAAAACAAATTGGAGCAATCCTTGAGGTGATTCAACATATTGCAGAGCAGACCAATTTATTAGCATTAAATGCTGCAATTGAGGCTGCAAGGGCTGGAGAGCAAGGAAGAGGATTTGCAATTGTAGCAGATGAAGTACGAAAATTAGCTGAGCAATCAGGACAGTCTTCTACGGAAATTGGAAAACTAGTGAAAGAAATCCAATTTGATATCAAGGAAACGGTAAGTTCTATGAAGCTAGTTGGGACAGAAGTACAATCAGGGCTTGTAGTTGCAAATGAAACGAAGCAAAGCTTTGCTGAAATATTGAAATCTACGGATGATACAGTAGTACAAATTGATAACATGGTAGGTGTAGCGAAGCAAATGACGGTAGATGCAAGACAAGTAAGTGCATCTATTAATGAAATTGCAGCTACAATTGAAGAAAATGCAGCAAGCGTTCAAAATATTGCTGGTTCCTCTGAAGAACAATTAGCTTCAGTAGATGAAATAAATGCAGCAGCAGTCCATTTATCACAAATGGCAGAAGAATTACAAGAGATGATTGGTAAGTTTAAAGTGTAATAACGAATGTTAAGAAACGGGGTAATAATTTTACTTCGTTTCTTTTTTTATGAAGAGAAAAAGAAAGAAATATAGAGTAACCGTGTTATGATTAAGTATAACTAAAAAGACTGTATATTCTTTAAATTCTATCTTTAATCATGTTAGGGGAATGGTTTTGAAATTTAAAAAATTAAAACTCCAACCGAGAATCACATTAACTATTAGTACACTTATTCTTGTTGTACTTATGCTAACGAGTTATTTATTTTATTACATATTATCTGAAACGGTAGAAGAGCAAATTGGCAAAAGAGCTTTGCATGTTGCGAAAACAGTTGCTGCTATACCAGAAATCAAGGAAGCTTTTCAAACAGAAAATCCAGCTTCTATTATTCAACCGATTGCGGAAAAAATTCGAATTGATACAGATGCTGATTTTATTGTAGTTGGAAATAAAGAAGGGATTCGTTATGCACATCCTAGGAAAGATAAAATAGGAGAAGCAATGGTTGGCGGAGATAACAAAGGAGTTTTATTAGAAGGGAAATCTTACGTTTCGAAAGCAACTGGATCATTAGGCCCTTCATTACGTGGAAAAGTTCCAATCCGTAATCAGGAAAATGAAATCATTGGTGTGGTATCTGTTGGATTTTCAATGGATGATATTCATGGAGCGGTAGAAGTGTATGGAAAGCGTGTGTTTTGGATTACAATAATAGGTCTATTAATTGGAGTAATCGGCTCTATATATTTAGCTGGCAGTATAAAAAGAATGATGTTTGGGATGGAGCCAGAAGAAATTTCATCTTTATATGAAGAGCATAGTACAGTGATTCAATCTGTACGTGAGGGGATTATTGTCATTGATCAACATGGCATAATTAGTTTAGTTAATCAAGCAGCCTATGATATTCTTTCGCTAGATGAACAACGAAATATTATTGGAGAATTTATTTTAGATGTAATTCCTAATTCAACGATATTAGATGTACTTCAAACTGGTGAAGAACAGTTTGACCGCCAATTAAATATAAAAGGGCAGGCTGTTATTGCGAACCGTCTACCTATTAAAGTAAAGAATAAAGTAACTGGCGTTGTATCGAGCTTACGTTTGAAATCTGAAATGGATCAGTTAACAGCAGAATTATCTCAGACAAAGCAATATACAGAGGCATTACGAGCGCAAACGCATGAATATAACAATTTGTTGTATACGCTTTCAGGTCTTATCCAGCTAGAATTATATGAAGATGCTTTGGAGCTTATTCATAAGGAAACAGCGGTATATCAAGATTTTGTTCAATTTATTATGAAACGAATTCAAAATCCATGGTTAGGTGGGATTTTAATTGGATTCTATAATAGAGCAAGAGAGTTGAAGATTGATTTTATGCTAGATAGAGAGAGTAGCTTAGACAAATTAAGCCCGCATATTGAGAGTAATTATGTCGTTTCTATTTTAGGAAATTTAATTACGAATGCATTTGAAGCGATTGAAAGAAATGAAGAATATGATAAGAAAGTAAGAATGTTTGTAACTGATATCGGAGAAGAAATAGTCATTGAAGTGGAAGACTCAGGACAAGGGATTCATGATGAGGTCATTACTAGCATATTCTATAAAGGCTTCTCGACGAAAGAAGGCGAGAAGCGAGGATATGGATTAGCAAAGGTGAAAGAGTTAGTAGAAGATTTAAATGGAAGTATCGCAATTGAAAAAGGGGATTTAGGTGGTGCATTGTTTATTATTGCATTACCAAAAGAGAGAGGCGAATTGTAATGGGTGAGGAGATTGAAGTATTGATTGTAGAAGATGATATTCGAATTGCAGACATTCATCGTCGTTTTACTGAAAAGATTGAGGGATTTAAGGTAATTGGAACAGCGACGACTGGGGAACAAGCGAAAGAATGGCTAGATCTTGTGAAGCCACAGCTCGTTTTATTAGACGTGTACCTACCTGATATGCAAGGAACGGAACTTGTCACATATATTAGACATAATTTACATGATACAGATATTATTATGATTACAGCTGCATCGGAAACAGATGTAGTGAGGCACGCCCTGCGAGGTGGAGTAACAGATTATATCGTAAAGCCACTTATGTTTGATCGATTTAAAACAAGTTTGGAAAATTATCAAAAAAAGCTTTTACAGCTAAAGAAAAATAATCAGTTATCTATAGAACAAATTGAACATTTATGGTCTCAAAGAGGCGTAAAGGGAAATGAAATAGAATATGCCCCGAAAGGGATAGACCCTTTAACTTTAGCAAAAATAAAAAAGCATATGTTAACAGTAAATGAAGAAGGTATTACTGCGGAAGTGCTAAGCGCAATGGTCGGAGTAAGTAGGTCAACAGCGAGGCGTTATTTAGAATATTTAATATCAGGAAAGAAAGTTCATGCGGAGCTTATATATGGGAGTGTAGGGAGACCAGAAAGAAGATATTTTCTTGTTTCTTCATAATAAAAAACAGTAGAGGATATATGTCCGCTACTGTTTTTTATTTTATATTGGAATAATCCCAATTACAATTCCAGTAATCAACATGACCATTGTCGTTCCAACTGCCCACAATAAAGTAAAACGTTGATGTTCACCAAAATCAACTTTGGCCATTCCGACTAATAAATAAGTGGATGCGACAAGGGGGCTTAATAAGTGAACAGGTTGCCCGAGTAAGGAAGCGCGTCCCATTTCAGCTGCACTAATTCCGTAAGTGGCAGCAGCTTTCGTTAAAATAGGTAGTACACCGAAATAAAATGCATCATTGGACATGAAAAATGTGAATGGCATACTAAGAAGAGCTGTAATAATTGGTAGTTGTGGTCCAAGAGCGTCTGGTATAAGAGTTACTACACTTTTAGCCATTGCATCTACCATTTTTGTTCCTGATAAAATTCCAGTGAAAATCCCAGCGGCAAATACGAGAGAAACAACCGCTAATACGTTTCCTGCGTGAGAAGCAATACGCTCTTTCTGTTGCTCTAAGTTCGGATAGTTAATCATAACAGCAATAGCGAAAGCGATTGTAAATAAAACAGGTAACGGCATAACTTCTAGTATGAGACAGACAAGTAAGGTAGCAGTTAATAAAAAGTTAATCCATAGAAGTTTAGGGCGCTTATGAACAGCAGCTTCTACTGTTGCAGCTTGCTCATCTGTTGTTTGCATTTGTTTTAAATATTGTATATCCATAATTCCTAAACGTTTTCTTTCTTTTTTTCCAAGATAGTAAGCAACGAAAACTACCCAAAGTGCACCAGCAATCATTCCTGGTATAAGTGGTGTAAAGAGCTCTGATGCGTCTAGTCCAAGTGCACTCATAACACGAGCTGTCGGTCCACCCCATGGTGTAAGATTTGTCACCCCTGCACCTAACATAACAACCCCAGCTAATATAAGTGGATTCATCCCAAGGCGTTTATATAGTGGATACATTGCGGAAACAGTAATCATATAGGTTGTCGTTCCATCCCCATCTAATGAAACGATAATAGTAAGAATTGCTGTGCCAACAACAATTTTTAAAGGATCCCCTTTTACAAATTTCAAAATCCTACTAATGACAGGATCGAATAAACCGCTATCAATCATAATTCCAAAATATAAAATAGCAAACATAAGCATAATACCAGTAGGTGCTAGTTTTTGAATTCCCTCTAACATCATAGGTCCCATGTCTGCATAAAATCCTCCAATTAAAGCGAAAGTAATTGGAATTAATATTAATGCTACTAGTGCTGACATACGTTTTGTCATAATTAAAAACATAAAGACAAATACCATTGCAAATCCAAGTAGTGCTAACATGTAATCTCCCCCTCAAAAATGATTACGCTTTCAAAATAAAATAAAAATTCAGAAAAAGGTTTTTTGTTTATCATAAAAGCATCTATTTGAATGGTAAATAATTTGAAAAATAACATCATTAGAAGCATAATTTTTATTTTGGTCATTTTGTTCACGGTAGTTAATTTGAATTTTTAAAAAGTAAGCTGCTCTCCATAAGAATGGTAGAATAAGATGAAAATATTGAAGTGTGAAATAGGGAGTAGATTTTATATGAAAACAAGAATGGAAGAGATTTGTAGTTCTTATGAAGGAAAAGTAGAAGAGATTTTTGTTAATGAATCTTCTTACGTATATGAGTGGGAAAAATTAATGATGATCCGAAAAAATAACGGTGAGCTTGAAAAGGTTGCAGTCGGTATCAGTGGAAATATAAGATTAGTAAATGTAGTTGTTGGGCAGCAAATTCATACAGATACATTATTAGTTAGATTAGAAGATGATTTATTAATTACAGGCTGTGAATGATGAGAGATGTGTAGATATGACTACACATCTTTTTTGTTCTATATATTACAAAAGACACATTGTTTTTTCACAAATCGCACACAAGTTTTTGATATGCTCCTTGTAGAAGATAGGGTTAGGGGGGAAATAATACAATGAGAACAAGGTATGTGATGTTTGCTATATGCTTATTCTTTGTCTTTACAATTGTAGGATGTGGTAAGAAACAAGCAGAGGCTGTGGCAATTGATGAGAAGCATGATAAGTGTGATATTTGCCAAATTGGGGTAATGGATAATCAATTTGCAACAGAAATCATTTTAGAAAATGGAAAAGCATTAAAGTTTGATGATATCGGTTGTATGTATAAATGGATGGAGATTAATTCAGGTGAAAAGACGAAAGAAAAATTTGTTCGAGATTATGATTCGAAAGATTGGGTTTCGTTAGAAGACGCTACTTATGTATATGATAAAACAATTACAACACCAATGGCTTATAATGTCATTTCATTTAAAAACAAAAAAGATGCAGAGAGCTTTGTATCTAACTATAAGGGGAAAGTTCTCTCGTATAAAGAGCTAGCAGAGCATAAATGGGAAATGAATAAAGAAATGATGGGGAACACGAAAAAGGGAAATCAAGGTGGGCATCATTAATACTAGAAAAAGACAACTGCATAGTTGTCTTTTTCTAGTATTATTCAGGTGCAAATATAGAAAAGGTGTAAAATTTTTAGAAGAACGGTTACAATGGAATGTAGTGACCTAAAGCAATCATCTATGTACTTTTTAGAAATGTATACAAATGCGGTAAAATCGTGCTAAACTAATTGCTTCATAATGTTAATGATGAGGCCAGCAGGCGTATCATGCCAATAGGTTGAGAAACATAGTATAAGTTTAAGATAATCCGATTAAAGAAGGAATATAAAGGGCTTATGGATAAATGTACTCAAGAAGAGTTATTGTATGTGATGGAGGAATGGTTAAGAAAACATTATCTTTCATAGGAGCTGTAGTTGTGAGAAAACAAAAAATTTTATTATGTATGTTATTAGGACTTTTAATGACGGTAGTAGCTTGCGATAAGCAAGAAGAGCCAGAATCGAAACCGGTTCATGTGAAAAATGAAAAGAAAAAAGAGAAGCATAAAGAACAGGAAGAATCTAAAGAAGAAAAAAGTATAAATTTAATGGACAAACAGTTGCTACTTTCTGCCACTCTTGGAGATACAGAAACAGCTATGAAGTTGATCCAAGATGGAGCGAATATAAATGTAGAAGGTGACAACGGAGAAACACCTGTCCTTGCAGCAACGTACCAAAATCATGTAGAGACAGTGAAAGCATTAATTGGTGCAGGTGCTAATATTGAAATTAAAGATGAGAAACAAAGTAATCCACTTCTTTATGCGAGTAGAGAAGGCTATACGGATATTGTAAAAGTATTAATTAATGCAGGAGTTAATACGAAAGAAACGACTAAGTCAGGTGGAACAGCACTTATTTCTGCATCTGAGCGTGGCCATGTAGAGGTCGTAAAAGAATTGTTAGAGCATACAGATATTGATGTCAATTATAAAAATGCTCGTGGTGGAACAGCTTTAGTAGAAGCAATTGTATTAGGAAATGGTAGTGAAAATCATAAGAAAGTAATTCAAATGCTTATTGACCACGGGGCAGATGTAAATATGGCCAATAAGGAAAATATTACGCCACTGCAATATGCTGAAAAAAGAGGTTTTAAAGATATTGCAAATATGTTGAGGGTAGCTGGAGCGAATGAAGTAGTACAGCCACAACCGCAACCGGTAGAATAACAAGTATGAAATAATCCCATTTAGATAGACAGAATGAAGAAGTCATTGAGTATGATGGATTCAGTAATGTGTATGTAAATGGGATTTTTGTTTTGGGCATGAAAAATAGATTATGAATGGTATATGGAGTAACTAAGGAGAATATAAATGAGGCTCTCAGAACTTGATTTAATAGCAATTTAGGTAGAGGTTTTATTTGTTCATAATTAAGTAGGAAAAATGAAATATGTAAATGAACAAGGAAATCCGAAAGCACCACGCTGTTTTCTTGGCAGAACTCGTGAAGGGAGTATAACGAGATATCATTGTGATCTGGATGATGAAACGGTAGGTAAGATTGAGAAATTAATTCGAGAACCTTCAAATCATATAGAGATAGCAAAGATTATCCATGTATTAAATGAAGAAAGAACAGTAAAAAATATTTGGATGGGCCCTGCTTTCATGTTCTCTAATAATTTACATAAGCCAACTAGAACAATACAGATAACAGAGAAGAATAAAGAGCTTTTGCGAGAAAATTTTCCTAATCTAATAGAACAGATGGAGTGGAGGCAACCTTACTTTGCAATTGTAAAAAATGAAAAGGTAGTTTCTATATGTTGCAGTGCTAGGAGTACACCTGTAGCTGCTGAGGCGAGTGTGGAAACTTTAGCGGAGTTTCAAGGGAATGGGTATGGTACTGATGTTGTTACAGCCTGGGCGATATCAATACAAGAAGAAAACTGCATTTCACTTTATAGTACTTCTTGGGATAATTATGCCTCACAAGAAGTTGCGAGAAAACTAAAATTGATTAACTATGGAATGAATTTGCATATTACTTAAATTTTAAAGATAGTTGTTTGCTGTTGGGGGTTATTCGTATATCTAGATTAATGTTAAGAAAATATGGTGAATATTAACATTCGATTAACAGCTAATTAACAATCTATCAAAACTGACTTAATAAATGCATACTATAGTAAAGGTAACAAAATAACTAGGGTAGAGAACATTTGAGAACACCCGCTTACATATAACGTGCCACTTTCTTAGGTGTGCTCTATTCCCTAGAGTTCAAATAAGGAGAAAGGTGTTCTATGTAAGTAGGTGTTTTTAGTTTGGATAAAAACAGAAAAGCTAGGTGGAATGAATGTTTAAAGAACCTTATATTGCGATGATAAAGGATTGGAAAGGATACAACACATACAAAAAATTACCGAAAACAGTTTTTCTTATGACGGGTTCAATGCTGGAGTTACCAGAGCGTGTATATGAATTACAGAAACATGGACATGATGTCTTTCTTCATTGTGATTTTATACAAGGTTTAAATACGAATACAGAGGAAGCACTTTTGTATATTCAAGACGTTATCGGAGCACAAGGTATTATTTCAACAAAAGGATCGACAATTCGAAATGCCAATAAAATTGGATTAAAAACGATCCAACGTATTTTTATTGTCGATACTTTATCTCTTACAAAATCAATTGAAAATTGTAAAACGACTAAACCGAATGCAGTAGAGATTATGCCTGGTATTATGCCTTCCATTATTAAGCAGTTAGCGGAGGAAATAGAATTTCCTATCATTGCAGGCGGACTGATTCAAACACGAGAAGATGCGGAAATTGCTATTCGTGCAGGCGCAAGTGCAATTTCAACGAGTCATTATGAAGTATGGATACAAGAAGAAAAAAGGAGTGCAACTTTGTGATTGAATTGAAAAATGTTTCAAAGGTATATAAAAATGCAGAAGAGACAGCGGTTAAGGGGGTATCGGTTCACATTAAAAAGGGTGAGTTTTTTGTTTTAGTTGGGCCTTCAGGATGTGGGAAAAGCACATTATTACGAATGATCGCTGGCCTAGAAGAAATTTCTTCGGGGGATTTAATTATTAATGAACGTGTTGCAAATGATTTAGAGCCGAAAGATCGTAATCTATCAATGGTATTTCAAAATTATGCACTATACCCACACTTATCTGTAGAAGAAAATATTTTATTTGGACTTAAGGTAAGGAAAGTACAAAAAGAAGAGCGGCAAAAGAGATTAATGGAAGCTATTGAAATGGTAGGGCTGAAAGAGTATGTGAAAATGAAACCAGGTCAATTATCAGGTGGACAAAGACAGCGTGTTGCGCTTGCTAGAGCGATTGTGAGCCAAGCACCGATTTGTTTAATGGATGAACCACTTTCGAATTTAGACGCGAAATTACGTGCGCAAATGAGAATTGAAATTAGAGAAATTCAGCAGCGTTTAGGAATTACAATGATTTACGTTACTCATGATCAAATAGAGGCGATGACTATGGGAGATCGCATCATGGTTTTAAATAAAGGAAGCATACAGCAAGTTGGAACACCGCTTGACATCTATAACGAACCAGCAAATGAATTTGTTGCAAGTTTTATAGGGTCTCCTTCGATGAATATAAATGATGGAGAAGTAAACAAAGAAAAAGGTGTATTACATATAGGGCAATTGCAAATTCCGTTATCTATTGGACAGTTAAAGCAATTACCAGAAGGAATAATTCGCATAGGCATGCGTCCTGAGCATATTGCCCTGTCTGAGGAAGGACAAGAAGTTACATTGCAATCTGTAGAAGTATTAGGCAACGAATCTATATTAAACTTCGCAATAAATGGAACAACTTGGAGTGCAAAAGTCATTGGACAGCTAATCCTGAACAAAGGTGACAAAGTAAAATTATTATTCTCACAAGATAAGTTATGCTTCTTTCATCAAAATACGAATGAACGATTAAAAGTGGTAGCTGAAGAAGAGTTGAAAGTGGTGGCGAAATAATGATTGAAGTAGGCAAGTTACCAGCCCAAGCAAAGGTGGCAAAAAAGAAGAATTTATGGAGTAGAACGAAAGATTTAAGAATAGGATTATTATTTTTAGCGCCATCTATTTTATTGTTCTCGATTTTTCTTTTTTATCCATTATTTAGGACGATTTACTATAGCTTTTATTTAACAGATATACACGGAGAAGCTAATCTTTTCGTTGGCTTAGAAAATTATCAATACTTATTTTCTGATCCTGCTTTCTACAAAAGCATAAAGTCAACTTTATTATTTGTTGTATATACAGTGCCTACGAGTATTATACTCGCTTTATTTCTTGCATTGATTGCAAATGGAAAAGTAAGAGGTATTGGGGTATTCCGTGTGTTATTTTCTTCCACAATGGGAATATCAGTAGCTGCTAGTGCAGTGATTTGGTTATTTTTATTTCATCCAAGTGTCGGGTTATTCAATAATATATTAGCTTCTATGAATCTTCCTGCAATTGCATGGTTAACGAGTCCGGACTGGGCACTATTCTCTGTATCAGTTACAACGGTTTGGGTGAATACAGGATTTGCATTTTTAGTTATATTAGGTGGTTTACAAAACATTGATACGTCTTTATATGAGAGTGCATCTATAGATGGTGCTAGCTATTTATATAAGCTTCGTCGTGTTACATTACCGATGTTATCACCAACTTTATTCTTTATCGTGACAGTAACGTTAATTAGTGCGTTCCAAAGCTTCGGACAAATTGATATTTTAACGCACGGTGGACCAAATGATGCAACAAATTTAATTGTATATTCGATTTATAAAGAGGCATTTGTGAATCATCAATTTGGAACAGCAAGTGCACAAGCGATGGTATTATTTATTTTCATTTTCATTGCTACATTACTTCAATTCAAGTTTGCTGAGAGAAAGGTGCATTATAAATGATCGTTAAACAGTGGAAACAAAATTTCCTATTATATATGCTGCTCATAATTAGTGCAGTAATGGTATTTTTTCCTGTGCTGTATGCGTTTTTAATAAGCTTTATGACACCAGACGATATTCAAATGAGAAGGATATTTCCAACTCAATTTACTTTTGATAATTTCATTAATATTTTTCAGAAAGTACCACTTTTTACATATTTATATAACAGCTTAGTTGTATCGACAGTTGTTATGATTGGACAACTTATCGTGTCAAGCTTAGCGGCGTATGCTTTCGTCTTTCTTCAGTTTAAGGGAAGAAATCTTATTTTTTTCCTGTTTATTTCAACGATGCTTATTCCGTGGGAAGCGACGATGGTACCTAACTTTTTAACGATTCAAAACTTTGGCTGGATCAATAGTTTCGCTGGGATGACAGTGCCGTTTTTTGCAACAGCTTTCGGTATTTTCTTGTTACGCCAACATTTTATGACACTTCCGAATGAACTGAAAGAAGCTGCTTTTATTGAAGGGATTGGAAATGTAAAATTTTTGTTCAGCGTTGTAATTCCGTATTGTAAAACGAGTTTTATTACGCTTGGCGTATATAGTTTTTTAACAACATGGAATATGTACTTATGGCCACTTTTAGTGACCACTGATGAAAAGGTAAGAACAGTTCAAATTGGTGTGAAGCAGCTTCAATCTCAAGAAGTTGCAACTGATTGGGGAAGCGTAATGGCTGGCGTTACGGTTATCGTTATACCAACATTGATTCTATTATTTTTAGGACAAAAGCAATTACAACAAGGATTAACAAAAGGTGCAATTAAATAACTAAGAGAAGGTGAGATTAAAATGAGTCTAGTTAAAAAAGGTGCTGCTCTATTAATGGTAGCAACAATGGCATTATCTAGTGCTGCTTGTTCAAATAGTAAAACAGAGGGAAAACCTGAAGCACAGGCAAAAGTAGCACCAGTTGAAAAAAATGGTGATAAAACTGTAATTCGTTTTTGGCACGCGATGGGTGGAAAAACACAAGGGGTATTAGAGGGACTTGTTGCGGACTATAATAAGTCACAAAATAAATACGAGATAAAGCCAGAGTTCCAAGGGACATATGAAGAGTCTTTAACGAAATTTAGAACGATGTCTGCTACGAAAGAAGCGCCAGCTCTTGTTCAGTCGAGTGAAATTACAACAAAATATATGATTGATAGTAAAAAGATTACGCCAATTGATAGTTGGATAAAAAAAGATAAGTACGATACTTCAAAGCTGGAAAAAGCAATTACAAATTATTATTCAGTTGATGGAAAAATGTATTCTATGCCATTTAATTCATCTACACCAGTATTAATTTATAATAAAGATGCTTTCGCAAAGGCGGGCTTAGATCCAGAGAAAGCTCCAAAAACATATGCGGAATTGCAAGAAGCAGCGAAAAAGTTAACGGTTAAAGAAGGCGGAAATGTAAAACAATATGGATTTTCAATGCTGAATTATGGTTGGTTCTTTGAAGAATTGTTAGCGACACAAGGCGCTTTATATGTAGATAATGAAAATGGTCGTAAAGATGCTGCAAAGAAAGCTGTATTTAACGGTAAAGAAGGACAGAAAGTATTTGGGATGCTAGATGAGTTAAATAAAGCTGGTGCACTAGGAAAGTATGGAGCAAGTTGGGATGATATTCGTGCCGCGTTCCAGTCTGGACAAGTTGCTATGTATTTAGATTCTTCAGCTGGTGTTCGCGACTTAATTGATGCATCTAAGTTTAATGTAGGCGTGTCATATATTCCATATCCAGAGGATTCGAAACAAAATGGTGTTGTTATTGGCGGAGCATCATTATGGATGACGAATATGGTTTCAGAAGAAACACAACAAGGTGCTTGGGACTTTATGAAATATTTAACGAAGTCAGACGTACAAGCAAAATGGCATACTGCAACAGGTTATTTCTCTATTAATCCAGATGCATATAATGAACCATTAGTAAAAGAGCAATATGAAAAATATCCACAGTTAAAAGTAACAGTAGATCAATTGCAAGCGACGAAACAATCTCCAGCAACACAAGGTGCTTTAATTAGTGTATTCCCAGAATCACGAGATGCAGTTGTAAAAGCATTAGAAGCAATGTATGACGGAAAGAATAGTAAAGAAGCGTTAGATGAAGCTGCCAAAGCGACAGATAGAGCAATTAGCATTTCAGCTCGTACGAGTCAAAAATAAGAGAAAGCCGTATCCGAAAAAGGATACGGCTTTCTTTAGGAGATAAGGGATCAAAAAAATGAAGAAGTCTTATCTCTTTTATATGAGTAAAGGGTCTAGAATGAATCTTGTCCTTTTCATTATTTGTTTAACTCCATTGCAACTTGTTTACCATTTACGAAAACCTCTGCCACTGCTACTAAAACTTCCATCACTTTTTTCATTTCTCATCTCTCCTTGTTTTTTGTTTCATTTCTTACTTTTAGTATAAGGAAATATAGCAATTGCAACTATCGAATTGAATGACAAGAGACTTACATTGTTGTAAGGATAATCGTTGTATCTGTAATAAATACGGTTTTAAAATACAATTCTGAAGTTTCTGTCGTTTTGAATTATAATTAGAAAGAGGGGTGATAATATGAAAAGAATTCTTGTTATTAGTGATATTCATGGCGAAATAGAAAAGTTCGAACAGTTATTAGAAGAAGCTCAATACGATGCAAAAAAGGATCAACTAATTTTATTAGGGGATTATGTAGATCGTGGTCCAAATGCACGTGCAGTAATTGAAAGGGTAAAAGAGTTAAAAGAAGATGGAGCCCTCGTTCTAAAGGGAAATCATGAAGATATGATGATTAAGGCGTTAACGACTGATGAGGAACGTTCATGGAACCATTGGGTAAAAAGAAACGGTGGAGATAAGACTTTATACAGCTATGGATTTGTAGAAGAAGATATTGTAGTTAATGAGGAAGACTTCCAAAAACCAATTTTACAATCGCATGTTTTAGAAGAACATGTAAAGTTTATTCAAGAATTAGATCATTACATTGAAACAGAAAAGTATATATTTGTACATGCTGGTGTTGAGCCATTGAAACGGGTTTCTGAATGTGAACCATATACGTTAATGTGGATCCGTAATGAGTTTCATAATGGATATAGCGGTGAAAAGGTTGTTGTATTTGGTCATACGGAAACAAAAACGCTTCACGGTAGTGAGAATTGCGGCGTGTATTTTGGTAGTAATCGAATTATTGGAATTGATGGCGGTGCTGTATATGGCGGCCAGCTAAATTGTTTAGAATTGCCGAGTAAAAAGGTGTACGTAATAAAAAGTTGAAAGAGATAAGGAGAATCTTATTTCTTTCAACTTTTTATTAAGCAAAATTTAAGGAAGAGTTTTTATAATTAATCTTTAAAATTCTATATCAAGAAAAAGTGTAGAAAGAACGAATTAAAAATGAAGTTACAAAATATAATGATATTCTTTTGTTAGGAAAAGCAGGAATGTGATTATAAATAGAATTGAATGATATGGTGGAAGGTGAGAATATGCGCTTACTCGTAGTAGAAGATAATGCTTCCTTATTAGAGTCTATTGTCCAAATATTACGCGACGAATTTGAAGTAGATACAGCATTGAATGGAGAAGAGGGGTTATTTCTAGCGTTACAAAATATATATGATGCAATTTTGCTTGATGTGATGATGCCAGAGATGGATGGTTTTGAAGTAATTCAAAGAATACGTGATGAAAAGATTGAAACACCAATCCTGTTTTTAACAGCGAGAGATTCTTTAGAAGATCGGGTGAAGGGATTGGACTTTGGTGGAGATGACTATATCGTTAAGCCATTTCAGGCTCCAGAGTTAAAAGCGAGAATTCGTGCTTTACTACGCAGAAGTGGTAATTTAACAACAAAGCAGACTATTCGATATAAAGGGATTGAACTGTTCGGAAAAGATAAAGATGTTCAAGTAGATGGACAAAGTATGAAGCTAACATTAAAACAATATGAGCTTCTAGAGTACCTTGTTCAAAATAGCGGAAAGATTTTAATGAGGGAACAAATTTTTGATCGTGTTTGGGGATTTGATTCAGATACGACAGTGGCAATTGTAGAAGTGTATGTACATCATTTACGTAAAAAATTAGAGCCATTCGGTTATCAGAAAGATATTCAAACCGTTCGAGGTATTGGATATATATTAAAAGAACAATGAAAAAGGGAAGTATGTTTCAGAAGACGCGCATTCGATTGACTATATTGAATTCATTAGTATTTATCATTTTGATAGGCGTATTAGGTAGTATCATTTATTCTTACACATATAAGCGTATTTATAGTGGAGTAAATGAATCGATAGAAAAAGCCGTTCAACATAGAAAGAATGCAGATGATAAAAAACTACCTAAAAAAATTAGGGGATATCCTCCAATTGGGGATCCAAGGATAATGGAGTTAACTTGGATAGGAAACACAGTGGAGATAGGTGTTGAAAACGGTAAACGTCGTATTATCTTTGAAGACAATTTGGAAAAGTTTTCGCCAAAGAAATTAGGGATTTTGCAAGATATAGAAGTGCAAGGACTATATTTTAGGACGTTTGTATTTCAACAAGATGGAAAAATAGTTCAAATCGTACGCGATATAACAGCTGAAGAAGAAATGTTAAATACTTTATTTCTAATTCTTACTATAGGTTGTAGCATAGGAAGCCTCTGTGCAATCGGTATCGGCTTTTTCCTAGCTGGTAGGGCACTCGTACCTATTCAAAATTCATGGGAAAAACAGCAGCAATTCGTTTCTGATGCGTCACATGAACTAAGGACACCGCTTGCAGTTATTCAATCAAAAACGGATGTTTTATTCCAGTCACCATCCGCTACGATAGAAGAAAAAGCGATGGATATTTCTACAATTTCAAAAGAATGTAGGCGGTTATCAAAACTCGTTAGTAATTTATTATTGCTAGCACGCTCTGATTCTAATCAAATTGAGATGGATAAGAAAACATTTGAACTCGATAAATTGTTAGAAGAAATAGTAGCTCCATATAAGGAGATTGCTTCTTATCAAGAAAAAGAAATGATATTAAAAGTAGAACGTGGCGTATCTTTTATGGGTGATAGAGAGCGGATTCATCAAATGATGGTCATACTGTTAGATAATGCGATGAAGTATACGAACGAAGGCGGTCATATTCAAATCAATTGCACGCAAACGAGTAGTTCAATTCGTATACAGGTGAAAGATAACGGGATAGGAGTGAAAGAAGAAGATATTCCGAAATTATTTGATCGTTTTTATCAAGGGGATAAAGCAAGAAGTACGTCAGAAGGAGCTGGATTAGGTCTTTCAATCGCAAATTGGATTGTAGAGAAACATTACGGAAAAATATCAGTAGAGAGCAAATGGGAAGAGGGCACTTGTTTTGAAGTGATTTTCCCTAAACACCAAAGAATATAAGTGAGAAGACGATCTTGTTTTTACAAGGTCGTCTTTTTTTAAGGGAAAGTTAAGAAACTATTTTTAACATGTATTCTATACGGAAAGTTCGCCGCATGAAGAAGCGATTATAAAAAGGTGTTTGAGCAGATTATATCAATCAGAATGTTATTTCGATTATGTGTAGTATTAAAAAATTTATGGGCATGATGGAAAAGAAGTTGTAAGAGGGAGGAAGTAATTTTGAAAAAGAAAATGATGATGGTATTCACTATTGGAGTAATGAGTTTAAGTATATTAGGGGGTGCCTCTCCTTCTGAAACATCAAAGGGAAAGACAGATTACAAGCAGCGCAGCAAAGAACAATTAAACAACGGAAAGATACATGCTGTGCATACAGAAGAAAAGGCGGAGAATTTAGGGATTGAAACGGCAGGGAAAGAACAAATTACGCTAGAAAAAGAAATCCATGAGACGGAAGTAGGAAGGGAAGCAGAACAGTTAGGAATTTCGATTGAAGGAAAAGACGTTGGAACTCTTTCAGAAGAAATCTATGAAACAAAAGTGAAGCAAGAAGCGTTAAAGCTAGGCCTATCAATAGAAAACACATCAATTGTAAATTTGATTACTCAAATTAATACGATTAAAATTAGCGATGAAGCGGATAAATTAGGTATTTCAACAAATGGAAAAGAAATAGAGGACATTGCGGAAGAAATCTATGGAACGAAAGTAAGAGAGGAAGCAGGGAAGTTAGGTATTTCACAAAAAGGAAAAGAGATAGAAGAGTTAGCACAAGAAGTATACGAACAAAAAGTGCAAGAAGAGGCAAAAAAATATCATATTGATTTATATGGTAAAGATATATATCAAGTATTAAGTGAAATTAATGAACAAAAGGTGTTACAAATGGCAGATGAGCTTAATATCGATAAAACGAATATGAATGCTCAAGAACTAGCAGAAAAAATAAAAAAAGATCAGCCTGAAAAAGGAAAAGAACTAAATTTTGTACCGGTGATTCGCACGGATGCTGACGCGTTTTATTCTTATTTAACAAACTAAGAAAGGCGTGAGAGTGATACGAAGGTTTAAGTGGTATATATGTATAGCATTACTAGCTATAGCAGTATGGAATGTATATACAAATGGAATTACAAAGTATATGGAAAAGTTAACATTCTTCAATATACAAAGTGAAAAAGAAGCGGAGTTTAGTAATAATGGTGAAAAGGTCATCTTATCAAATGTACCTTTCATTCAGCAGTTACCAGAGTTAGATAGAGGCTGTGAAGTGACGAGCTTAGCGATGATGTTACAATACGCAGGTATTACAGTGGATAAGATGAAATTAGCAAACGAAATAAAGAAAGTTGATTTTATGAACGATGGTGTACGTGGGAATCCGAATGAAGGATTTGTAGGAAATATTTATACCTTTTCTGAATCAGGATATGGTGTATATCATGGACCACTTTTTCAATTAGCGAAAAAGTATTTACCTAACAAAGCTGTGGACTTAACAGGGAAGAGTATAGAAGAGCTTTATAAGAGTGTAAAATCAGGACAACCGGTAGTCATGATTACGAATGCAACATTTGCGCCATTAGATAAAGATGAATTTACTACATGGGAAACAAATAGTGGAGATGTTTCTATTACGTATAATGAACATTGTGTAGTACTTATTGGATATGATAAGGAATTTGTATATATTCGAGATCCTCTAAGTGATAGTTTAGATGTAAAAGTACCGAGAGAAAGTTTTGAAAAGGCATGGGTGCAAATGGGGAGTCAGGCGATTAGTTACATATAAGATGGGTAAATAAAAGGAAGGAGGCTGAAACAGCCTCCTTCCTTTTATTTATTTTCTGTGGCATTGATTACAAACTGATCATAATATTTTTCATTCACGTATATATTTAATACCCATAATCCAGATGAAGGTAGTGACATAGTGAGTGGGAGTTCGGTTGTAGTAGAATCAATTGTATTTGAAGTAGTCCAAGTTGGTTTAGAAGTTTCTTGTTGAAAGAGTACGGGTGTTGGCGTTACTGACCCTTGTTTTAGTGCAATAATAGAGAGTTTTCCAGTTGGCCTTTCAGAATCTAAAAAGTACCACATTATTTCATTTTGTTCATTTGAGATAATAGAGGTATCAGCCATTGCGATTTTTCCTTCGATGCCTTTTAAAGGTATTTTTCCATCTACGAAGGATGGAGCTTCTTCCCAATTCACATCTTTTAAAACACTAAGATGAAAGAAGGAAGGTGCATTAACTTGATTGGATGATGTTGCGACAGCTTCTTTTTTAGGTACTTCGGAATCGGGTTGAGCTTGCGAGCATCCAGTGATGAGAAAGGAGAAAAGTAGCATAGTTCCAATTTTTTTCATGGTGTCACACTCCTAATTTTTACTGTTAGTGTAATTGTATTTGCTAGAAAGCGGGACAATTCCTTTAAAGTATAAAAAGAGGTCGTAAGTTTTGTACGACCTCTTTTGACATTTTTTATATTTGTTCAGTTGAAAAGGTTAGTTCTCGTTCTTTTTGAGGCATCGTTAAGAAAATAACAGAAAGAATGATACATACGCCGCCTAGTAATTGATACGCTCCAAATGATTCATTTAGCCAAGCGATTGAAACGATAGCTGCTACAAGTGGTTCAATGCTAGATAAAATGCTCGTTTCTGTTGCTGCTAAATATTTCAGACTACCGATATAAAGAAGGAAAGAAAGAGTGCCACTTATAATGATAAGGATAAGCATAGAAAAAGTTTTTGGTGTAAAGGTTTGTGAAAGTTGACTCCATCCAAACGAGCGATTAAAAATAAGCAGGGCGATGCCGCCGATTAGCATCCCCCAGCCAATTACTATGGTTGTTCCGCATTCTTTAATAAGAGAAGCTGGATGGAGGGTATAAAATGCAAATCCAATTGCTGTTAATAGGCCAAAAATAATGGCTTCTTTCGATAAAACAATATTTTCAATTGAACCGTTTGTAATAATAAAGTACGTTCCCGTGAGTGCAGTTATAATTGCGAGTAGTTGCATAGAAGCAGGGAATTTTCTTTGTCCAAATGCGACATAAATGGTAATAAGAACAGGACCTAGAAATTGAAATAATGTCGCTGTGACCGCGTTACTAATATGAACTGTTTCGATAAAGGCATATTGCGCACCGAGCATGCCGAGAATAGAGAAAATAATAAGTTGTATAGAATGTCTAGAGTGTTTCCAAATTTGAAATATGTTTTGTTTCTTTATAAGTAAAAAAGATAAAATAAATAATCCCGCAAGCAACAAGCGAATTGTTAAAAAATCAATTGATGATACGTTAGTATGTTGAAATAGCCACTGAATCATCGGGCCAGATAATCCCCATAAGGTAGCTCCTGTAATAATCATAATGAGTCCAATCCGTCTACTATTGTTCATAATCATGCATCTCCTCTCGAGTATTTGATTTTTTATGTGTGACATGATAAAAGGAATTATATATAACTTCTGGTACTGTAAAAAGTATCAGATTTTAGTTTTATTAAGGGGTCAGATATTATGTTAGAATTAACGCCTAATTTAAATATGAATAGTAAAAAGGCATTGTACGTGCAATTGTATGAGTATATAAAAAAAGAGATTAAGGATGGAACGATTCCGGCTTTTACAAAATTACCTGCAAAAAGAAAACTGGCGAGTTATTTACAAGTGAGTAAGAATACAGTAGAAGCGGCTTACGAGCAATTACTTGCAGAAGGTTACATTGAGTCGATATCAAGAAAAGGTTATTTTGTATGTAAATTTGAACAAATGATGGATGTAGAAGGAAGCGAAGCGAAAGTAGAAGAAGTATCGTTTCGGGAGGAGAACTATACATTTGATTTCACACAAACAGGGGTTGATACAAAAACTTTTCCGTTCACTATGTACCGCAAGCTTATAAATGATGTATGGCAGCCGCGTAATAATGATTTACTTTTTCTTGGACACCCTCAAGGAGAATTAAGCTTACGAGAGGAAATTGCGAACTATTTGTATGAATCTAGAGGTGTACGTTGTTCAGCTAGTCAAATTGTATTAGGTGCGGGAACACAAATATTAGTGAAGTTACTTTTTCAATTGTTGAAGGGAAGTAATTACGCTGTTGAAAATCCAGGGTACCATAGGAAAATGGTCGTTTTTGAACAGGGAGAAAAGAAGGTTCAAATGTTGTCTTTAGATAGGGACGGCATTTGTATGGCAGATTTAGAAAATAGCACTGCAAATGTTGTATTTGTAACTCCTTCTCATCAGTTTCCATATGGAATGATTATGCCTATTACGAGAAGGACGCAGCTTTTACAATGGGCAAAGAAAGAAGAAGATAGGTATATTATTGAAGATGATTACGATAGTGAATTTCGTTATTCAGGAAAGCCAATTCCGGCACTACAAGGGTTAGATACAGATGGGAAAGTTATTTATATGGGGACGTTATCAAAAGCTTTGTTGCCCTCATTACGGATGAGCTATATAGTATTACCGAAGAATTTAATTAAAAAGTATCAAAAACAATATTTATTTTATACACAAAGTGTTTCAAGAATGGATCAAGAAGTGATTAGAAAGTTTTTACATGAAGGTTATTGGGAAAAACATATTCATAAAATGCGTGTCGTCTACCGGAAAAAGAGGGATCGACTTGTTTTTGAAATAGAGAAGTATTTCTCTAATCATGTTGAAGTGATAGGAGAAGATTCGGGATTACACATTTTATTAAAAGTACATAATGGAATGCGAGAAGAAGAACTCATTCAAGAAGCTGCAAAATATAGTATTAAAATATATCCTGTTTCTACGTACTATAAAGACGGTACTGCACCTGAAAATGTCGTTTTACTTGGGTTTGCGATCTTATCAGAAGAAGAAATTGCGAAAGCGATTCAACTATTAAATACAGCGTGGTTTAGAAAAAAGTAAAAAAACATCCTCATACATGAGAGGATGTTTTTTATTATTTATTTTCGTCTAAGAATAAGACCATATGCTCTTCGTCCCAATATTGTCCGTTATATTTTAATGAACGTTCTTGTACACCGAATGTTTTAAATCCTAATGATTCATAAAGTTTTTTTGCTCCATCGTTGCCAACAACAACATCAAGCATAACTTGTTCCACCTCTAAAGATTTAGCAAGCTCAAGACATTCTTTAATAAGTGCTTTCCCTGCTCCAAGTCCGCGTGCTTTTGGAGATACATATACAGAACCGATTTTAGCTTTATGTTCTTGTTTTACATATGGTTTCGTTTCCAGCGTTGCAACCCCGATTAATTTTCCATCTTTAAATGCACCTAGCGTATAGTTTTCATCTTGTGCTAATTTTTGTGCTTTATATTCAATCGCACACTCTTTATTAATAATATCTTCATAAGAAGAGCTGAAAGCCTCAGGGTTTTGCTTTAATCCTTCTACACGAAGTTCTAAGTAAATTTCCGCTTCGTCTTTTGTTAATACATGGATATCCAATTATATCACCCTCCAAATCTTTGACAAATGTATCTTTATTTTATATTGAAATAAGAATAATTTCAAAAGCTTAGCTTATATAAGCTGATTTTATGAACAAAATAACACCAGTAGTTTTTACTACTACTGGTGTTTTCACACACATATTATTCAAAAGGTAGCTCGATTATAAAGTTTGTTCCTACGTCTAATTTGCTTGTTACTAGAATGGAACCGTTATGCAATTCTACAATTTCTTTCGCAACAGCTAGCCCGATACCTTTTCCTCCAGTAGCTCTCGTTCTGGATTTATCAACACGATAAAAACGATCGAAAATATGCGGAATATCTTCCTCAGGAATACCTTCACCTTCATCTTGTACACTTATTGTAAAAGAATTTGTTTCTGTGAGTACGCGTATCGTAATAGTGGTGTTTTCTAGCGAATGTTGATAAGCATTGTGTAATAAATTTAACATAACTTGTTCCATACGTCTTTCGTCTATGCAAACTTCTAAATCGTCTTTGCAATATACATGGAGTTGCATTTGTTTGTTAGTTAATGTTGTTTTTGTTTTTTCAACCATTCGCTCTAAAAAAGGCCTAAGAAGCACTTTTTGTTTTTTTATAACAAATTGGTGTTGTTCTAATTGTACAAGCATAAATAAATCTTGAACGAGATCAGTTACACTATCTGTTTCATCCTCAATGATTTGTAAGTATTCTTCTCGCTCTTCTTTCGTTAAAGTGTCTCTCTTTGCCACTTTCGCATAACCTTTCATATAGGTTAATGGAGTTAATAATTCATGAGCAACACTAGCGAGAAACTCACCTCTTTCTTTTTTCATATAAGTCAGTTCACTGGATAAATCTTCAATCGTTTTTGCTAAGCTTCCAAGTTCATCATTCCGTTTAATACCTAATTGAATTGGCTTATTTAATTTTGACATTTTTTCTGTTGCCCTCTTCATTTTGATGAGCGGTTCTGTAATAACACGAGAAAAAATAAAGACAGAAATAGTCGTTAAAATAATCGTCAAAACACTAATAATAAGAAATTGCTTCATGAGTTTAAGTAACATGTTTTCTAAGAAAGATGTTTTTAATAACATATATAACTTTCCTTGAAACTTTGTTGTGTTAAGTGGGCTTACTGTGGTGATGAATTTTGATTTTTTCCAGTTTCTTCCAACGATTAATCCGCTTTCTGGGACAGATTCTGTTTTACAAGTAAGTTGTTTTTGCATTTCTTTTGTTACGGGTTCTGAGGTGGAAATAATTTTGCCGTTATGGTCAGTAATAATAATAGCTATATCGGAGTTAGAAATTGATTCCGATTCAACTAAGTGTGCAGCCGCATTCGCAATATCGAACTCGGGGTACACGGGGCGTTTAGGATTTTTATTATGTTCAGTGTGTTGCATTTCTTTATAATATTCATCCCGTCTCTCGCGGTTTTTAATTTTTTTACTATAGCGATTACCTTTTTCTAAAAGAGCGAGTGTTTCCTCTTCAATGCGCATTTTAGAAATACTTTTGTAAAAAGATACGAAAGCAATTGTTTCAATGCATAAAGCTAATATTAAAAAGTATGTCCCGATTTTAAGTGAAAGTTTACTCATTTTCTCACCATACCTTATTCATAATAAAGGGTCAGTGGTATACTAGTTTCCACTGACCGAAGTAATTATTCACTTTTCCATTTATATCCGACCTTATAAACAGTTTCTAAGTAATTTTCAACTGGAAATCCTTTTTTACGTAATTTATCACGGATATTGCGAATATGTGAATCGATTGTTCTATATTCAATGTCTGTTTCATAACCCCAAATTTTTTCGATTAAATCATCTCGGCTATAAGCACGGTTTGTATTTTGTAAAAATAGTCCAAGTAACGAAAATTCGATAGGAGTCAGTGAGATTTTTTCATCATACACTGTGACAGTATGTTTCGTTTTATCCCACTCAATACCATTGAAGCTAACAAATCCATCTTTCTTTGTACGGCGTAATATAGCCTCAATTCGTGCAACTAATACATGCTCATCAAATGGTTTTGTAATATAGTCATCTGCGCCGATCGTAAGGCCTTTTACCATATCGTAATTTTGATTACGAGCTGTTAGCATAATGATTGGAACGTTGGAAATTTGACGGATTTGATAGCAAGTATCCCATCCATCCATATTTGGCATCATTACATCTAACAAAACAATATCGAAGTCTTTTTGTTCTATTAACTTTAGTGCTTCAAGGCCAGAGGTAGCTTTCATACAAAAATAGCCACGAGGACTTAAGAACAGATCTAATAATCGTAACATACGTTCTTCATCGTCTACTAATAAAATTTTTACCATAATCTTGTGCACCCCAAACTGTTCATTCTACTTGTATAGTTTACATGAAAATGATAAAAAACTCTTTTTATGTGATTGAGTGGAAGAGTGATTTCTCGCTCAGAGTAATTGACATAAAAAATGCACTGGTTTTGCACAACTATTTTTTATAATAGAAAACGTAGCGACACAAAATACCCTATGTTGCGACATAACGTCATGTCATTTTATTTATAAAATGACAATTCCATTCTATTGTGTATGTGAGATAGAGAGGGTTTTCGTATTCACCTCGCATCGGATAAGAAAAATTTCCTATCTCACACTTTTTTTAAAAGGAGATCATACACATGAATCCAAAAGAAGAAATTTCAAAAAAAGAAAAGCAAGATCGTAATACGGTTGTTATGTGCGTTGCCGTATCTATGGTTATTATTATAAGTTGTGTAAATAAAATTTTGGGGATTTTATAATATAAAAAAGCTTATTGCTTCTTAAGAAGCAATAAGCTTTTTTCGTTGTTAGGGGGAGTATTTTTATATAATAAACCAAGGTAAAATTGCTAATCCAGAAGTTACAATTGCTGTAGTAAATATTAAAAGCATAGCTCGTTTGTTTTGTTTCATGTCACATTCTCCTCTACATATCAAGTACATGCGATCAGCGTGGGATGTAGTTCCCCACTGAGTAAAGTTTCACTTTATATTTTTAGTATAATGAATGGAAAGGTTTGGTACGATCGATAAAGGTGACATGAAGATTACATTGTTGTAATGAAAAAAGCATCTTTCTTAATAAAAAGATGCTTTTGGAAAACTAGATTGAAGTATTAATCATTTAAGAATAGAACCATATGTTCTTCGTCCCAATATTGACCGTTATGTTTTAATGAACGCTCTTGTACGCCGTAAGTTTGGAAACCTAATGACTCATATAATTTTTTTGCTGCATCGTTACCAACTACAACATCGAGCATAAGTTGTTCTACATGTAATTTATCGGCATTTTCAATAATTGCTTTAATAAGAGCTCGTCCTGCTCCAAGGCCACGTGCTTTAGGGGAAACAAAAACGGAACCGATTTTTGCTTTATGTTCTTGTTTAATGAAAGGCTTTGTTTCTAAAGTAGCAATGCCGATTAAATCGTTATCTTTGAAGACCCCTAGAGTATACTTATCCGGATTGCTTAATCGTTTTGCCATAGCAGCTACAGGATCCTCATGTTTAAGAACATCTTCATAAGAAGAGCTAAAAGCTTCCGGGTTCTTCGTTAAACCTTCCATACAAACTTTTAAATATATTTCTGCGTCCTCTGTCGTTAATAAGCGAATTTCCATCGTTGTAACCTCCTTGGTCGATTTTAAATCAAATAAATCCATTACATATATAAGAATGTGTATGCGTTTTGTTAGCAGTCTCTTTTAATGTGTAAAAGAATGAAAAGATATATGCTACAATGTTTTGTTTTTTAATATGTAATGAAATTATATATTAACTTTATTAACTATTCAAGCGTTTAATATATTGCATTTTCATAACTAAAATAACTCCTCGATTGAGGAGTTATTTTAGTTATTCGATCGATAACCATCAATTCGATGTGGATGCGTGTAAATATTACAAGAGTCATTTCTAATAAATCCTACGACAGTAATGCCTAAATCGTGAGCGAGTTGCAATGCTAGTTTTGTTGGAGCGGATTTAGATAGAACAATTTCACATCCGATTTTTGAAACTTTGAGTAAAATTTCGGATGAAATACGCCCGCTAAATGCAATGATTTTTCCTTTAACAGATATATCGTTGCGTAAACAATGTCCATATATTTTATCTAATGCATTATGTCTTCCAATATCCATTCTTGATAGGAGGATATTGTTTCGATCACATAGCGCGGTATTGTGAACACCGCCGGTTTGGCGAAAGGTAGTAGAAGATTGTTGTAAAGTATTCATTAAGTAAAAGCATTCTTCAGGAGTAATTTTTATATGTATATCATGTAAATCTTTTGCTTTTGCTGCATCGTTAGCGAAAATAAAACCTTGTCTACCTTTTCCGCAGCAGGAAGTGATGTATCGTTTATTATATAAATTTTGATAGAGCGGATTTATTTTTGATGATGTTACATGGACAATTCCGTTATCTTTTTGAACCCATAGTTCTTCAATATCTTTATAGGAAGAAATAATCCCCTCAGAAATTAAAAAACCAATTACCATATCTTCAATATAATTTGGTGTACATACGACTGTTACATATTCTTCACCATTCAATTTAATAGTAATAGGAGATTCTGTAACAATCTCATCAGTTTGTTTTGAAAATGTACCAGAGTGATAGCGTACAATTGTATAACTCTCTTGCGTAGGTCCCATATGAAATTCCCCTTTTATATGTATTTTCTCCCACATTCATCATAAAACATTGAAAAAATAAAAACATCTATTAGAAGGAAGGTATCAGATTATTTTGGTTATTATTGTATATATACGATATAATAGAAATGTAGAATAGTGAAATTTTCAAGCTTTCGTAGTGATACCTTATAAACATCTAGAATCGACTTCATAAGAAAAGTATTTAGGCAGGGCGTTTCAAAAATATGTACAACACATTTGTGAAAACGGATTCACAAATGTGTTGTACAGTTGGTTGTAAGGAGAGGGGAAACTATGGCAGAACAGACAGTCCGTGTAACCGTGGATGGTAAAGAATTTTCAGCATCAGGTGAAAAGACGATACTACAATTATTTAACGAGAGTAATTTGGAACATCCTCAAATTTGTCATGTACCAGAAGTAGATCCAATTCAAACTTGTGATACGTGTATTGTAGAAGTAGATGGGAAGTTAATGCGTGCTTGTTCAACGCAAATAGAGAATGGTATGCATATTGAAAGACAGTCACAGCGTGCGAAAGAGGCGCAGACTGAGGCGATGGATCGAATATTAGAGAATCATTTATTGTATTGTACCGTATGTGATAACAATAACGGTAATTGTAAGGTTCATAATACAGTACATATGATGGGAATTGAAGAACAGAAATATCCGTATGAGCCGAAAGTAAGTGCTTGTGAAGTGGATATGTCACATCCGTTTTATCGGTATGATCCAAATCAATGTATTGCTTGTGGACAGTGTGTAGAAGTATGTCAAAACCTACAGGTTAATGAAACGATATCGATAGACTGGAGCTTAGATCGTCCGCGTGTTATATGGGATCATGGTGTAAGTATAAATGACTCATCTTGTGTAAGTTGTGGGCAGTGTGTAACAGTATGTCCATGTAATGCGTTAATGGAAAAATCAATGTTAGGTGAAGCTGGATTCATGACAGGATTAAAATCAGATGTGTTAGATCCGATGATTGATTTTGTAAAGGATGTAGAGCCTGGATATAGTAGTATTTTAGCAGTTTCAGAAGTAGAGGCTGCGATGCGTAAGACGAAAGTGAATAAAACAAAAACTGTTTGTACATTTTGTGGTGTCGGTTGTTCATTCGAAGTATGGACGAAAGATCGCCATATATTAAAAGTGCAACCTGTTTCTGATGCACCGGTTAATGGCATTTCCACATGTGTAAAAGGTAAATTTGGATGGGACTTTGTAAATAGTGAAGATCGCATTACGAAGCCATTAATTCGCCAAGGAGATATGTTTGTTGAAGCTTCATGGGAAGAAGCGTTAGAAGTTGTGGCTTCTAACATGCAACATATTAAATCAGAATACGGCAGCGATGCATTTGGATTTATTTCTTCTTCGAAAGTAACGAATGAAGAAAATTATCTTATGCAAAAACTAGCTCGTCAAATATATGGAACAAATAATGTAGATAACTGCTCGCGTTATTGCCAATCTCCAGCAACTGATGGTTTATTTAAAACTGTCGGTATGGGCGGCGATGCTGGAACAGTGAAAGATATAGCTGAAGCAGGCCTTGTCATTATCGTTGGTGCGAATCCAACAGAAGGACATCCTGTACTCGCGACGCGTGTAAAACGTGCTCATAAATTACACGAGCAAAAACTGATTGTAGCAGATCTTCGTAAACATGAAATGGCAGAGCGTGCGGATTTATTTATTCATCCGCGCCAAGGTACAGATTACGTATGGCTTGCTGGTATTACGAAATATATTATTGATCAAGATTGGCATGATAAAAAGTTCATAGCTGAAAATGTGAAGAACTTTGATGAATATAGCACAATGTTAGAAAAGTATACGCTTGATTATACAGAAGAAATTACGGGAATTTCGAAAGAAAACCTGAAAGAAATGGCTCGTATGGTATATGAAGCAGATGGAACTTGTATACTTTGGGGAATGGGTGTAACGCAAAATACAGGAGGAAGTACAACATCTGCTGCCATTTCCAATTTACTGCTTGTTACGGGGAACTATCGTCGTCCTGGTGCAGGCGCATATCCATTACGAGGTCATAATAATGTACAAGGTGCTTGTGATATGGCGACATTACCAAACTGGCTTCCAGGTTATCAAGCAGTATCGGATGATACGCTTCGTGCTAAGTTTGAAAAAGCATACGGCACAACGATTCCGAAAGCACCAGGATTAAATAATATCGCAATGTTACTTGCGGCAGAAGAAGGAAAACTACGTGGTATGTATGTCATGGGGGAAGAAATGGCTTTAGTCGATTCCAATGCGAACCATGTGCAACATATTTTAGCGAATTTAGACTTCCTCGTTGTTCAAGATATGTTCTTATCAAAAACAGCTCGTTTTGCTGATGTTATTTTACCAGCGGCACCAAGCTTAGAAAAAGAAGGAACGTTTACGAATACAGAGCGACGTATTCAAAGATTATATGAAGTATTAAAACCACTAGGTGATTCAAAACCGGATTGGTGGATTTTACAAAAAGTTGCTCGTGCACTCGGCGGGGATTGGAATTACGAAAGTCCAAGTGAAATTATGGACGAAATCGCATCGCTTGCACCGTTATACTCTCAAGCAACGTACGATCGTCTAGAAGGCTGGAATAGTTTATGTTGGGGTAGTCATGATGGTAGTGATACACCGCTATTATATGTAGACGGATTTAACTTCCCAGATAAACTAGCTCGTTTATCATTAGATGAATGGGTACCACCAGTTGTAGCGCCAGATGAGTATGATTTACTTTTAAATAATGGACGTATGCTAGAACATTTCCATGAAGGGAATATGACGAATAAGTCGGCTGGTATTTTATCTAAAGTATCTGAAGTGTTCGTTGAAATTTCACCTGAGCTTGCTATAGAGCGCAATGTGAAAGATGGTGGTCTTGTAGAATTAGCATCACCATTTGGCAAAATTAAAGTACAAGCGCTTATTACTGAGCGTGTAACGGGGAAAGAGCTATACTTACCGATGCATGCAACGATAAATGAAGAAGCGATCAATATTTTAACTGGGACGGCAACAGACCTTTATACGTGTACACCGGCGTACAAACAAACGATGGTGAAAATGCGTGTATTACGTGAAAAAGGAAATCGTCCGTTACCATCTTCAAACCCGCGAGATAAAAAGCGTAATCCGCAAAATGGTGTTGAAATCGAGCAAAAATGGCAAAGAAAACAATACGTATCACTCGTGGACTAGGGGGCGGAGATAGTGGCGAAAGAGATTACTTTAATTAAAAAGAAAGTTGTAACAGAGGAAGAACAGAAACAGCAAGTAGCAGATGAACTTCTAAATGAGCTATCTAATAATCGTGAAGCAGTAGAAGAAACGATGCAGCTGTTAGCGCAGTTACAGAAGGCTGGAATATTAGATGCGGCGATTAGTTTACTTGCTGCTAAGGAAGATGTTTCAAAAATCGCTGTGGAGCAATTAAATCGTGAACCAGTTAAAAATGCACTTAACAACATGATGGGGGCGGGGGAAGCATTATCTTCAGTTGATCCGGAAGTAACGAAACAAATTACATCCAGCTTAGTTACGGGATTACAATTTGCAACAGATGAATTAAATAGTGGTAAAAAAACAAAAGTGATGGATTTCTTTAAAGTGTTAAAAGATCCAGATATCAATAGAGCCATTACATTTGGTTTTAGCTTCTTGAAAGCATTTGGACAAGGGTTAGAGAAAAAATAGAGTAGATGAAAAAAGTGATGGGGAGTAACCATCACTTTTTTCATTGTATGTATAAGAGTGTTCATGTTAAGCGGAATATATTATTATTAAAAAGATGGGTTAGAAATGGAAATATGGAATCCATCTCAAATATCGTTTTAGAATGTGGAGGAATATATGCAACACCGTAAAAGACTATCTATACCAGGGGTAATGGGACATTCCTTTCAAACAGTTAAATTTGCTTTTTGGAATGTATTAACCTTTCAACTTGCTTATAAATTATTAGCAGCGATTGTATTCGTCCCGCTATTTGGGATCATTTTTAATAAGTTGTTGTATTTTGGTGGGTATGCAAATGCGACGAATGATGAGTTATTAGCGTTTTTAAAGACACCATACGGCATTTTGGCAATCGTAATTTTATCATTGTTAGCGCTGTTTCTTATCTTTACGGAATTTGCGGTGCTTATTATTATTTCGTACTTTGCTCATAAAAGGCAAAAGGTGAGATTACGTCCAATTTTGTATAAAACAGTAACGTATTTACCTACTCTTTTCACATATTGCTTACCGGGATTTATTTTATATGCTGTCGTATTATTACCTCTTTTAAATATGGGATATGAAACAGCATTAATCCCGCAAATTCAAATTCCTAACTTCATTACAGGAGAACTGTTTAAGACAACGATGGGACAAGTGGGTTATTACACATTCTTTGCTGTAGTTGCGTATTTGAACCTTCGCTGGATTTTTGTTCTACCTATTGTTGTTTTAGAACAAAAGCCATTTCGTGTGGCAGCACGTAAAAGTGCAAAGTTAGTAAAAGAAAGCTTTTTTAAAGTACTATTCTTTTTAGTAGGATTTTTTATTTCGATAGGAATTGTCTATGTCCTATTTTTAGGAATATATTTATTATGTTTATGGGGTGTTTATGAATTTACAAACCCAAAAGGGACATTTGCATTATTAGCGGAATCAACAATGTCTGTATTTCTAACGAGTACATTGTATTTATTTAGCTTTATCGTGACACCATTTTATATTATGGCGATTACGAGATTGTATCTACAAAAGGTTCCAGTTGAAGATGTTTTATTAGAAGAAGGTTTAGATTATTCGAAAACGAAAGCAGATAAATGTTTCTTCCAAAAACATCGTTGGAAATTTATTGGTGTATATATTGTAGGAATTATTACGGCGGGAATGGTTGTTGCCTTCATTGTGACCTTTATTACAAATACATATAAAGAACCAATTATTATGGCTCATCGCGGTTATATTTCAAAAGGTGTAGAGAATACAAAAGAAGCTTTGCAAGGCGCTATTGATGCGAAAGCAGACTACGCTGAAATTGATGTTCTGCAAACAAAAGACGGTGAATTAGCAGTTATACATGATTTGAAGTTGAAACGCCTTGCTAATGCTAATGTTCACGTGTCAGATTTAACGATGGACGAGTTAAGACAACTTACTCTGAGTCAAGATGGGTTTTCAGGACAAATAAGTACACTTGATGAGATTATTAAGCTGGCAAAAGGCAAAATCAAACTCAATATTGAAGTGAAGCTTCATGGGGGCGAAAAAGATTTTGTAAACAAAGTATTAAAAACGATTAAAGATAATGAATTTGAAAAGCAATGTGTCATTCAAACGTTACACTATCCGCTTATAAAAGAATTTAAGCGTGCAAATCCAAATATAAAAGTAGGATATATATTGTATGCAAGTAGAGCTCACTTAAAGAATGTGAAGGCTGATTTTTATGTAGCAGAAGAATACATGCTAAATAAGAAATTAGTAAAAGAAGCAAGGAAGTTAAACAAGCCAATTTACGTATGGACGGTAAATGATATGGAAAGTTTAAAGGGATATTATAAGTTAAACGTAGATGGTATCATTACCGATTATCCTGAATCGGCACGTGAAACAATTAAGATGTTAAAAGAGCAAGAAGAGGAAGAAAGTGATCTGTTTGATAAAATTACTGAAACAACAGATGATTTATTTTCCAAGTTATTTATAAGTTATCCAGCTGCTAGTTAAATGCTAGCAGCTGTTTTTTTAGGGAAAGAATATATCCCTAAAGTATTGTTTAAACTTATAACTGTATATGTATACGGCATCATTGGTATTTCTTACATTGTTATATTATTGTCAAATAATAAATGATTGCTGCTTATTTTAAAGGAGTATAATAAAAATAGAGTGATAGATAATGGGATGAAACGAGAATCCTAATAGAATCAATGTTTTATATATTTACACTATTCTAAATATATAAACTTTAAAAATATGGTATGTTAGCGTTTTCATAACTTTTAAGTTATGCTAGAATAAGGACATAAGTTATTAATTATTACAAAAAGAAAAAAGACTTTCTTTTTTCTGTTAATTATAAGGGGGCATTTCATTATGCGTATTGGGGTACCAGCAGAAATTAAAAACAACGAAAACCGTGTGGCAATGACACCAGCAGGTGTTGTACATTTAATTCGTAACAATCACGAAGTATTCATTCAAAAGGGTGCAGGTTTAGGATCTGGTTTCACAGATGCTCAGTATGTTGAAGCGGGAGCGAAAATTGTTGATACAGCTGAAGAGGCTTGGAACATGGAAATGGTTATGAAAGTTAAGGAACCAATTGAAAGCGAATACAAACACTTCAGCGAAGGTTTAATTTTATTCACATACTTACACTTAGCTCCAGAACCAGAATTAACAAAAGCATTAATCGAAAAGAAAGTTGTTTCTATTGCATATGAAACAGTACAATTAGAAAACCGTTCTCTACCATTACTTGCACCTATGAGTGAAGTAGCTGGTCGTATGGCTGCACAAATTGGTGCACAATTCCTTGAGAAGAACAAAGGCGGTAAAGGAATTTTACTTGCAGGTGTTCCAGGGGTTAAACGTGGTAAAGTAACAATCATCGGTGGTGGACAAGCTGGTACAAATGCTGCTAAAATTGCAGTTGGACTAGGTGCGGATGTAACAATCATCGACTTAAGTGCAGAACGTCTTCGTCAATTAGATGACATTTTCGGAAACCAAGTAAAAACTTTAATGTCTAATCCGTACAATATTGCAGAAGCTGTAAAAGAGTCTGATCTTGTAATCGGTGCAGTATTAATCCCAGGTGCAAAAGCGCCAAAACTTGTAACAGAAGAAATGATTAAATCAATGGAACCAGGTTCTGTTGTTGTAGATATCGCGATTGACCAAGGTGGTATTTTCGAAACAACTGACCGTATTACAACTCATGATAACCCAACTTACGAAAAACACGGCGTTGTTCATTATGCAGTTGCAAACATGCCAGGTGCGGTTCCACGTACATCAACTCTTGCATTAACAAACGTAACAGTACCATACGCAGTACAAATTGCTAACAAAGGCTACAAAGAAGCTTGCTTAGGCAACTCTGCATTACTAAAAGGTATTAACACATTAGATGGCTATGTAACATTCGAAGCAGTTGCAGAAGCTCACGGTGTAGAGTACAAAGGTGCTAAAGAATTATTAGAAGCAGAAACAGTATCTTGCTAATAAAAGCATTATACAAAACAAAATCGAACAATATATAAAACAACATGATAAGAGCTAAGAGATAATACCTCTTAGCTCTTCTTGGCAAAAGGGGGCATACATCGTGGCCAACCTATTTAAAAAGAAATCCGTTACGCAATTGTTAGGGGAAAGTAAAAGTAAAACTTTAACGAAAACGCTAGGGGCATTTGACCTAACAATGCTAGGGATTGGTGCGATAATCGGTACAGGAGTACTAGTATTAACAGGATTAGTAGCAGCAAGAGATGCTGGTCCAGCAGTTATTTTTTCATTCATGATTGCAGCGATTGTTTGTGGATTTGCAGCATTATGTTATGCAGAAGTTGCATCTACACTTCCGGTTTCAGGTAGTGTGTACACATATTCATATGCGACAATTGGTGAGTTTATTGCCCACCTAATGGGATGGACATTACTATCTGTATATGTCGTAACAACTGCCGCAGTAGCTGGTGGATGGACGGGTTATTTTAATAACTTAGTGAGTGGATTTGGATTAGAAATTCCAACAGAGCTGTTAAAGATTCCATCACAAGGTGGAATGGTGAATTTACCAGCAGTAGTCATTACATTAGTTTTAACTTGGTTACTATCAAGAGGTACGAAAGAAAGTAAGCGTGTGAATAACATAATGGTATTAATTAAAATTGGTATTGTTATTTTATTCATTGCAGTTGGTGCGTTTTACGTACAACCAGAAAACTGGACACCATTTGCACCATACGGCATTAGCGGAATCTTTGCCGGAGGAGCAGCAGTATTCTTCGCTTTCTTAGGATTTGATGCATTAGCAACTTCTGCTGAAGAAGTAAAAAATCCACAACGTGATTTACCGATTGGTATTATTGCTTCGTTAGTTATTTGTACAATTATTTATGTTGTAGTTTGTCTCGTTATGACAGGTATGGTTTCTTATAAAGAATTAGATGTACCAGAAGCTATGGCATATGTATTAGAAGTTGTAGGACAAGATAAAGTAGCTGGTGTAATCGCAGTTGGAGCTGTAATTGGTATTATGGCTGTAATCTTTGCTTACATTTATGCAACGACACGTGTATTCTTCGCGATGAGCCGTGATGGTTTATTACCAAAATCATTTGCGAAAATTAATAAGAAGACAGAAGCACCAGTATTCTCAACTTGGTTAACGGGTATTGGTAGTGCATTAATTGCTGGATTTATCGATTTAAAAGAATTGTCGAATTTAGCGAATATTGGAGCGTTGTTAACATTTGCGATGGTAGGTGTGTCAGTTATTATTCTTCGTAAAACACATCCGAACTTAAAACGTGGCTTTGTGGTACCACTTGTACCAACGCTACCGATTATTTCAATCGCATGTTGTCTATTCTTAATGTTTAACCTACCATTAACAACATGGATTTACTTCGGTATTTGGTTAGCAATTGGAGTAGTTGTATACTTTGTTTATTCGAAAAAACATAGTCATTTAAAAGACGATGGAAGTTCGCAGGATAATTTAGAACAAGCTAATTAAAAGCTTAATTAAAAGGGATATAAGTATAGTAAGCCTTGTGCGTCTAGGGAGCGCGCAAGGCTTTTTCTTTTGTACAAAGTGTACATCTTTTTTTGTATGAGAATGTAATTGATGCGGAAAATATATGTAGATCTTTTTAAAATATGAACGAAATGTTCAAAAAAATGTATTAGATTTCATTGACACATATGAGTAGGCGCTCATATAATAAAGGTATAAGATATATGAACAGTTGTTCATATGTTCAATTAAAGAGGTGAGCTATAATGGCTGAAAATAAAGTAGAAACACCGCAGGAAACTTGTTCTCAAACGGTAATTCATGAGGAAATCGTGGATCAAGTGAAGCAAACAATTCCGACTGATGAAAGTTTAAGTAAAGTAGCAGAATTATTTAAAGTATTAGGTGATCGTACACGTACGAGAATATTACATGCGTTATTTGAAGCTGAAATGTGTGTTTGTGATTTAGCGTATTTATTAGGAATGACACAATCATCTATTTCACATCAGCTTCGTGTATTAAAGCAAGCGAAACTTGTAAAGAATCGTAAAGAAGGAAAGGTCGTTTATTATTCGTTAGCTGACCAGCACGTAATTCATATCTTCGAGCAAGCGTTTGAACACGTAAACGAGGAAGAATAAAAAGAACGCGAGGAGGGAGAACGATGGCTGAAGCATTAGTGAAAAAGAAACTGATGTTAGAAGGTTTAGATTGTGCGAACTGTGCAATGAAAATCGAAAAAGGTGTTGGAAATATAGAAGGAGTAAATTCTTGCTCTGTAAATTTTGCAACAAAAACAATGGTTTTAGAGACAGAACAAAATAAAGAAAACGAAGTTGTTACAGAAGCAAAACAACTCGTTACAAAATTAGAACCGCATATTAAAGTGCAAGAAGAACAAAAAAATAAAATTGCTAAAGAAGTATTTATATTAGAAGGTTTAGATTGCGCGAACTGTGCAATGAAAATTGAAAATAAAGTGAAGGAAATGCCAGCTGTCTCAGAAGCAACTGTTGATTTCGTATCGAAGAAACTACGAGTAGAAGTTGCGAATAAAAGAGAACTAGAAGCGACTGTAGCAAATATAACAAATGTCGTTCAAAAGTTAGAGCCAGACGTGAAAGTTGTTCGTGAAGAGAAGAACGGTCATGACCACGGGCATAGTCATGATCATGGTGAAGCAAATGTGAAAAAGATGGTAGGGAGATTAGTGGTCGGCGGAATTTTGACAGCAATTGCTGCATTAGCGGGCTTACCACAAATGGTAACAATTCCGTTATTCGTCCTTGCTTATTTATTAATAGGTGGAGATATCGTTTGGAGAGCGGTAAGAAACATAACTCGTGGCCAAGTATTTGATGAAAACTTCTTAATGGCAATTGCAACTGTAGGAGCTTTTGCAATTCAACAATACTCAGAAGCTGTAGCAGTAATGCTATTTTATCAAGTAGGAGAACTATTCCAAAGCATTGCGGTAAACCGCTCTCGAAAATCAATTACTTCATTAATGGATATTCGTCCTGATTATGCGAATGTAAAGGTTGGAAATGAAACGAAACAAGTATCACCAGAAGATGTACAAATTGGCGATTATATTATCGTTAAGCCAGGTGAGAAAGTGCCGTTAGACGGAAAAGTAATTGAAGGAACATCAATGGTAGATACTTCAGCATTAACAGGTGAATCTGTACCACGTGAAGTTGAAGTTGGAAATGATGTATTAAGTGGCTTTGTGAACCAAAACGGTGTGTTGACAATTGAAGTTACAAAAGAATTCGGTGAATCAACTGTATCGAAAATTTTAGATTTAGTTCAAAATGCAAGCAGTAAAAAAGCACCAACGGAAAACTTTATTACGAAGTTTGCACGTTACTACACTCCAGTTGTAGTTATTACAGCGGCAATCATGGCGTTTATTCCACCACTTATTTTAGAAGGAGCTACATTCTCTGAGTGGATTTATAGAGCTTTAGTGTTCTTAGTAATCTCTTGTCCATGTGCGTTAGTTGTATCCATTCCTCTTGGATTCTTTGGAGGTATTGGTGGTGCATCTAAAAGTGGTGTGTTAGTAAAAGGTAGTAACTATTTAGAAGCTTTAAATGATGTGAAATATATTGTTTTTGACAAAACAGGAACATTAACAAAAGGTGTTTTCAAAGTTACAAAAATGGAACCGAGCGAAGGTACTACAAGTGAAGAGTTATTAGAGTATGCGGCATTTGCTGAAGTATATTCTAACCATCCAATTGCCCAATCTATTCGAAAGGCATATGGAAAATCAATTGATGAAAAAATAATCGATGATTATAACGAAATTTCTGGTCACGGTACAGTCGTAAAAGTACAAGGAAAAGAAATTTTTGCAGGTAATGCAAAATTAATGAGAAAAGAAAATATTGAATTTAAGCAACCAGAAACAGTAGGTACATTAGTTCACGTTGCTGTAGATGGAAGATATGCAGGTTATATTGTTATCTCTGATGAGGTAAAAGAGGATTCGAAACAAGCGATTCAAAAGTTAAAAGAACTAGGTATTAAAAAGACAGTAATGTTAACTGGTGATGCAAAACCAGTTGGTGAAGCTGTTGGTAAAGAATTAGGCTTAGATGAAGTTCATGCGGAATTACTACCGCAACAAAAAGTAGAAGAGATTGAAAAAATTGATGCAGCGAAGCACGGAAAAGAAAAAATTGCCTTCGTTGGTGACGGTATTAACGATACACCAGTATTAGCCCGTGCAGACGTTGGTATTGCTATGGGTGGTTTAGGGTCAGATGCAGCAATTGAAGCGGCAGACATCGTTATTATGACTGATGAGCCTTCAAAAATTGCGACAGCTGTAAAAATTGCAAAACGCACAAGAAGTATAGTGTGGCAAAATATCATCTTTGCTCTAGGTGTAAAAGGGATCGTTTTATTACTTGGTGCCTTTGGTATTGCAACAATGTGGGAAGCTGTTTTCTCAGATGTTGGTGTGACACTACTTGCAGTGTTAAATGCAATGCGTGTATTACGAGTGAAAGATTTATAAAAAAGAGGACGCGAACCGCGTCCTCTTTTTTATTGGTGATTTTGTTGAAATTGACTCAATAAAATAATATCAAATATTATTTTACTTTAAAATAGTATAATATTAAAATTTACAAATAAGATACATTCGTCTTATTATTTTAATATATTTTTTACAAATATCCATATAGTATTGAAAAAACAGAGAAGGGGAAACTTCTCTGTTTACTTTTGTATGTTTTTTTCAACTTGTTCTCGAACTGTTTGAATGTAATTCATTTTATGATCCCAGCACTCTTGGCTTAAATCGACAGGGTATTCTTCAGGGTTTAAAGTTCGCATATATTCTTCCCAAAATAGAGAGAGGCTCTGTTCATTATATTTTTGAATATCTAATATACTTGGTAGTTCATATGTTCTTTCACCGTTAACGAAAATGTCT
>WPCI01110675.1_pt1 | contig 47775 bp, 45 predicted proteins | sample 5399871 | NCBI WGS metagenome assembly WPCI01 (sample SAMN12869469, study PRJNA574797) | sludge metagenome | isolation source: wastewater treatment of pH7 | place: China:Beijing | collected 2019-05-20 | reverse complement strand
GGTTTAAACTCAGGTTTAATGATGCCGCACTATACTGCAGCTTCATTGGTATTGGAAAATCAAACTCTTGCCACACCGGATTCAATTCGTTCATTACCGACTTCAGCCGATCAGGAAGATCATAATGCCAACGCCATGACCGCAGCCAGGCACGCCTTCGAAATCTTGCAGAACATCAGGCAGATATTGAGCATTGAGATTTATACAGCAGTTAGAGCGATTACGCTTAGAAAAAATACAAGCAATAACAACTTAGGGGCAGGAACCAATAAGATATACAACCAAATCATCCAAAAGGTGGGTTTCATCCCTGAAGATACTTTATGGGGAGAAGAGATTAAAATCATCAATGATATGATCGTAAACAAAGAGATACGAGTATAGGAAAGGTTATGAACAAATATTCACGCAGAGACATTTTGAAATTAGGCTTGGCTGGTTTAGGAGCAGCGGTGCTACGGCCACAAGGGTTTGCAAAGGCATACCTGCCTGACTTCCCGATTGCACCTCGACTAGGCAGAACGTTTTATACCGTTGACATTAAAAGCAAACCCGATCCGGAAAGTACAACTATAAAAACGGTTTACAATGACTCAGTATTAATTCTCAATCGTGAAGTTATCGGTAAAACACCCACCATGTATTGGCGCAACCGAAGATGGTTTGAAACGCCTGAAGGCTTTATTCCTGCAATTTCTGTGCAGCCCGTTGAGAATAACCCAGCTCAGCCATTGTCTGAATTACCTGTTTATGGCGAGAAACCGGGTATGTGGACAGAGGTGAAAGTGCCGTTTGTTGATCTTTACCTTGATGGAGATACCCCTAAATCGCCGACATTACTTGAAACCACCAACCCTCGCTTTTATTATTCTCAGATCCTATGGATTGACGGAATTAAACAAGGTGCAAATGGCGAAACCCTGTACCATGTGACAGAAAAACATGGTTCTTATGGCGATACGTTTTGGGCGGATGCGCGCGCGTTCACTCCAATTACTCCTGAAGACCTTACACCAATCACTCCAGAAATTACAAACAAATATATTACGGTAAATTTGACGCATCAAACTCTTTCTTGCTTTGAAAATGATCAGGAAATTTTGTTTACCCGCGTTTCTACTGGTGCTAAATACAATTATGAAGGCAAGCCGGTTGAGGAATGGTCGACGCCGGTGGGTGATTTTCACTCTGTTAGCCGAAAATACGTTTCGCTTCATATGGCCGGAGGAACAAGCGCTTCAGGCTTTGAGCAGTTTGCGGTTGGATTTACCAGCATCTTTGCTACAGGCGGGGTTGCTATCCATTCAACTTACTGGCACAACAACTATGGAGAAATGCTATCGCATGGATGTGTAAATGTAGAACCAGAAATCTCCAAATTTATTTATAGGTGGACGATGCCCGAAGCTCCATATTATGACGGTAAAATTGAAGTTCAAGGCTTTTCTAATGGTACAAATGTCAGAGTGAGCGAGTTTAGGGTTTAACACTTTAAACCATAACAATCATGCCTACCGTTACCTTCTTTTATTCTAAAAAACAAACTGATTCTGAAAAAATTAACCGTGTTCAAAAAATATGTCAGAATTACGGCTTTTCGTTTTTTTTATCCAATATTGATGGTGATGAATACCTTGAGGAAAGGTACGCTAAATCTTCACCTGTGGTAGTTGTAGAATCATTGCGAATCAACAGTCCATTCACGGATACTGAAGTAGAAGCTGCACTTGTCAGCGTGAGAAACAGCCTGCCTTCGACTCAGAACGAGCGTAATAAACCCGGGACAATCACATTAAATAATCACGATAAGTTCTCATTATGGTTTGCTAAAAGCTATGTGTGGGTCATAACCGCCATCCTTCTCATTTTTATTGTCGGGGCATTTACTCCACCTCTGCTTATGCTTTCAGAAAAACCGAACAGCGCCAGATTCTTTTATAAGTTTTATAGCGTTCTTTGTCATCAACTTTTCTTTCGTTCATTCACACTTGGCGGGGCTCAATTCTTCTACCCCAGAGACCTTGCGGGTTTTGAGAATATGATGTCATTTGAAACCGCCACAGGAATGAATGCGGACGATTTGGAATTTGCCCGGCAGTTTTTGGGGAATGAGAAGCTCGGATACAAATTGGGCTTATGTCAGCGCGATATTGCCATTTACCTCGCAATGGCCTTATTTGGTATCGGATTTCAATTCAGTAAACGGAAAACAAAACCGATCAAATGGTATGTATGGTTTGCCATTGCGCTAATCCCTATTGGTTTGGACGGAGCATCTCAATTGCCTGGGCTGGCGGTGGGTTGGCCCGATTGGCTGCCAATTCGCGAAAGCACTCCATTGTTACGGGTTATTACTGGCGCCATGTTTGGGTTTGGCACTGCATGGTTTATGTTCCCGCAAATGGAGGAGGGGATGAAAGCCACCAGACAGCATCTGGAAACTAAGAAAAGACTCATCAAAAAATTAGAAGAAGGCCATGACCTTTAGTATTCTTAAGTATGGTATTGAGATGTTTTCCTTTGAATCTGAAAGCTTTAAAGGAGCAATTCACGGCTTTTTTACACGCAAGGGTGGCGTAAGCAGTGGTGAGTTCTCATCATTAAATCTCGGAGGTTTAAGCGGCGACAAGAGAGAAAATGTAATCGAAAACAGACGAAGAGTTTTTGATGGCGTTGGAGCGGATGTCAATACGCTTTTTGATGTTTGGCAGGTCCATAGCAATTCCACAGTATTTGCTGAATCACCACGAGGTCTTACCGAACCTCACCAAAAGGCAGATTCAATTTTTACCGATAAACCCAATGTAACCCTAATGATGCGTTTCGCTGATTGTGTACCGATCATTCTCTACGATCCGACCCGGAGAATTGTTGGGTTAATTCATGCAGGATGGATTGGAACAGTGAATCAAATTGTTACAGAAGCAATGCAGTCTGTTTGCAGGCACTATGGAACAAAACCCGACAGTTTCATTGCTGGGATCGGGCCGTCTATTGGCCCTGACCATTATATAATCGGTCAGGATGTTTATCAAAAAGCGCTCCCTGTTTTTCGCGACAAAGAGGGTGAAATATTTTTTCAAGATAACGGAAACCTTCACTTCGATTTATGGAAAGCCAATGAATACTTGCTGCATAAAGCAGGTGTAGAAACGGTCTTACTGGCAAATATCTGTACTGCCTGTGATACTGAGCACTGGTACAGTCATCGCGCTGAAAACGGAAAAACCGGCCGTTTTGGGGCAATATTGAGTCTGGAAGAATAACCCATGGATTTGATAAAGGATCGTTATACAAGAATACAAGAAAATATTCAAAACTCGTGCGTCAGTGCTGGCAGACCGCAAAATGCTGTGAAGCTGATCGTCGTTATAAAAAAACAGCCAATCGAAAGGATAATTCAAGTAGTTAACGCCGGAGCAGAATTCTTAGGAGAAAATTATCCCGAAGACATTTTTGACAAAATTACATTGTTACCTGATGGAATAAAACCAAAATGGCATATGATTGGCCATATCCAAAGTCGAAAAATAAAAATTCTCGTACAGTCTTTTTCGTATATCCAATCAATTGACAGAATCTCTGTTGCAAGAAAGCTCAACCAAGCTTGCACTGAGGCCAACATAACTCTGCCCATCTTGCTCCAGGTTAACCTGAGTGGCGAAGAAAGCAAGCAGGGATTTTCTGTACATGAGAAAAGAGGCATTGGCGTTCTGTCTGAGGTTTTTGATGATCTTCTCGAGTTGCAAGCGCTTAGCTTATGCGGCTTGATGACCATGCCACCCTTGGTCAACAAGCCTGAAGATAACCAACCAATCTTTGCCAGATGCAGAAATTTATTGGAAGAAATCAATGGTAGTTATCGGCTCGCTCAATTTGATCAACTTTCTATGGGCACCAGTCAGGATTATTCTGCAGCCATCGAAGAGGGGGCAACAATGGTGAGGGTTGGTGAAGCGATCATGGGAAAAAGGTAGCAACTTAACGATATAATACAGTGAATTATGCATACAATCATTCGAACAATTTTTAGTGTTTTTACTTCAATCATCATCATTGATGTGTTTATGTCTTTTATCTTGCCGCCTTACAACCGTATCAGACAAATATTAGACTCAATCGTAAACCCCCTCCTGGCACCGATCAGGCGTATAGTTCCACCGATCAATAACCTCGATTTCAGTCCGATCGTGTTGTTAATAATCATTTACATCTTGGAATATTTGATCTTGGCGCTGATATAAAAAGAGTGACAACCAAAAGATTAAGCAAGAATGTAGAAAATAAAGCCACCATCTTTGTGCGAATTAAACCAAGAATGGCAAAGGACGAAATTTATGCCATCATGGATGATGGGACATACAAGATTCGGCTCACTGCACCGCCTGTAAATGGCAAGGCAAATGCTGCCTTGATCAGTTATTTAGCTTCGATTCTTAATACACCCCCAACTTCAATCCAAATAATAATTGGGCATTCCAGCCCCAATAAATGTATTACTGTCGCGGGCATTTCAAAGGGCGAGGTGGATAATCGACTAAGAGAAGCGATCAAAACTGTATAAGTTTCAGAATTTGTGCTGAATGAAGGTTACTAATCAGCGTACAAGACCCTGCCACACGAAGGACACTCCATAATTTTTACCTGTTTTTTTATCAACTGACATTCCGCAGGAGTTAATGTTGCGCCACAAATTTCACAGGCTTGATCTGTAATCCTCGAAACCGCGGTTCCTTTTTTCTTTTCACGCAATTTCTCATAGTACTCAAGCATAGCAGGTGGAATTTGAACAATGAACACTGAACGTTCTTCTTTTAAACGAGAATTACGAATTGTTAATGTATTTATTTCATCGAGCAGCGGCAAGCTCCTCTTTTCAAATTCTGCGATCGCTTGGGTTGCTTTTTGCTTTGCTGCTTGACGTTCAACTTCGGCAGCATCAATTTTCATCATTAACGATAGTTGTTCTTCTTCCAGCGATGAGAGAGTGGTTCTCAATAAGCTGATTTCTTTTTGAATGTCTTGAAGTTCCTTTGGGTTCTTAACACCGCCACCATAAAGAGACGCTTCGGATTGTTCCATTTTATTCCGTTTGGAAAGGATTTTCTCTTCAAGAGCCTTTAATTCCAAGCCCAATTTTTCCAAAATATTCTCAACTTCAATTAGTTCTTGTTTTGCAGAATCAATCTCCGCATCATTGGCAAGCATCATATCTATTTGTGTTCTTCTTCGGGTGTTTGCGAGCACCTGAGAATCAATTTTTTGAAGCTGGAAGAGGTGGAAGGCTGTGGCCATAATTTACCTTTTCAATTGTTTATTAATTATAACGTTAATAAAAAACGGAAAGCCGTATTCGTGGCTTTCCATTGATATACAAGATTACGCGTAAAAACCCTATTCTTCTTCTTCAAGAAAAGATTTCCAAATTCCATGAATTCCATCTGGCGTTACACCAAAAAACAACCGGTAACCTTCCGGGGTTTTCAAGATGAAGTCATAGAGTGAATTCTTCCCCTGTTGGTACTGTCGAATCATACCGTAATCACCGCGCCACAGAATATCCATTTCACCCAATTGAGGCATTATCTCATTGTATCTTGATATGGCATAATGCCAAAGACGACGTGCAGAAGCCTGTGTGACATTCTTGACGAGGTTGCCATTACGCAGATCTCGCATGGTAAAAAAGCTTTTGCCACCTCTGACAGAGGGTGACAAGACCTCAACGCCTGTACGCGGCTCTGGTCGTTCAAGTAGATGATACTCATCCAAAGTCTCTGAATCCTGATTTGGTTTCGATTGAACCTCTTTTTCAAGGTTTGACGGAAGCGAAGGAAGCTCTTTTGCGCGTAACACCAGGGAAACAATCTCATCGCGAACAGCAATATTCGTCTCATCCTCATCACGAATATATATTTTATTCTCATCTAATGCGTAAGGGGCTTCTTCACCTCGTGGGATTAGAATCCGGATTACTGAGAGGTTCATATGTTTTTGAATATCCAAGCTGATATGAGCCGGAGGACTGATACGGTTCTGAACCTCTTTTTCAATTTGTTTGATTGCCTGCTCAGGATTGGCGATTCCAGCTACAGGTTTATGAGAATCACTTGAAACCCCAATAAACAATGAACCGCCATTCGTATTGATAAAAGCACAAATATCAGCCAGCACGGCGTGAAGGTTACCACCTCTAACGTTCATATTTTCATGAAAATCTTGAATGATGTTAGGTCCTTCATCACGTGCGATTTGAACAAAATCAATAGCTGCTTCAGGAACCTGGCGGTGGGGTCTGGTTCTTGAAAAGTCATTAGCCCGAAAAAGTTCTAGTAAACCGTCAAATGTAGGTTCGTTCAGTAAAACATCAGTGGCACGATCGCCAACACCTGGGTTTTTCTTTCGTACTGTATCGGTTGTAAGGCGATGAGCATCTGACCCCTGAATACAATGCATCCGCCGCGGATATTCAGGTTTTGTGCCATTGAAAAAGGCAGCAGTTGAACGAGATCCCTTTTGATCGAGGTCGGTGACTTCGAGGGCATGCAGATTTTTATCTTGGGTATATGCGATTCTGGTTTGCCCGCCAAAACTTAAACCGCGCATGGCAACCCCATTCGTCGAATTCGCATGGGCGGCAATTACAATTGCCCCCGCTTCATTGAGGATCTTATAAGCGGTTAGTACATCTTCAGAAGCACCAATCGCAGGGTTCCCATCATCCAGGCTGCCATGCGGTATGCCTAAATCCATCAGAACGTGTTCAATATCTCTTACGCTTTTTGTTGGTGGGAAGATGCCCAAAATATGAAAGCCAAAGGTGGCTGTAAATTCAATACCGGGAAGGAGTAAGATATTTTTTAATAATCGCCGATACTCTGACAAATTGTTCTTCTCTTCTGGCAGTAATCGGTTTAATTTTTCGAGGAGTTCAAGCTGTTCGATTTCTTCCCGAAGTTTTCCATAGCCGGCGATTGTATTATGGTCTGTCAAAGAAAGAATATTGATACCGCGCGCTTCTGACCGTTTTAAGATATCAAGTATCGTTACATCATGTTGCTGATAATCAGTGGATGCCGGTGTGTGAATATGCAGATCCATCACATACCACTGTTTTTTCGATTGTTTCATAATTAATTTCACTTTAAATAATTGATTAGTTTTTTAAACGCAGCGCCCTCGGTGGGAGTCGAACCCACAACCATCGGATTAGAAGTCCGGTGCTCTGTCCATTGAGCTACGAGGGCAGATTGTTAGCGACAGGGACGCAGACCTTTGTAAACTGTTAGTGAAGAAAGGGTGCGAAGAATTGTATCTGCCGGTTTACCAATTCTATCAGACAACTCTGTTGAGTTTAATGGAGCATTCCCATTCGACAAAAATACACGAAAAACTGCGTTAACAAGGCTCTGATTGACCAGAAAATCTTCTGCTTTAGCGCAATGGTCCATCAGTGTGGATTGCAAGCCATTTAATTGATGCACCTCAGCAGTATCGTTGTCAATCCAATCGATTGTAAAATCGCTATCAAGGTCTTGAAATTCAGCCTGATGTTTTTCGCACAAGCAACTCTGTAAAAAGACACGCCAGTTAGAATCATGTTCTTTCCACCATTCGAAATCAATGTGGAAGGGTGTGGCAATCGTGGGTCTAACAAAACTAAAGGTTTTCGCGTCTGTCATTTTAATTATCCTCTAGTTTGAAATAAAGGTCTCCAAGGTGCTTTGCCCAGGGTTGCGAATGTAAGATGGATAATATGACGCTGGGAGGCATCCGTTTGATGATGTTAACTGCTGAATACAATTCTTGGGCATGAATTTGATTTTGAGGATTTAGTTTAACTAATTCACGCATTGTATTCATTATTACCTTTTCATCAGTTTGCCGTGATTTTCCTTCCTTCCAAAGAGCGTCAATGCCATCAACATCGGTGATCATTATCGCCATCCGCTCATCGTATTTACACGCGATGACTTGTTTCAACATGGCGTAGACAATTCCGCCATCAGCACCGACAAGCACTGTCCTAATCCAATCTCTGGAGCTTTTGCTTTTTGAAGTAAGTATGTTTACCTCGCCAGAAACATTGCTTTTACGGAGTGTAATGATGCTGCCAGGGATTACGCCTTGCTGCTCATACCATTTACGTAAGCCATATACATATTTTGATGGCCGTACAACCCACCCAGGAAATTTCTCATTGCTATTGACGTCATGAAAGACAAATTTTACCCGTGGGGTTTCAAAAGCGGTTGGGAAGATATTCTTATTGCGTTCGGTAAGCGGCAGAGTGCCTGCGCGCCAATGCGGATATGAGAGGCTGATGGATATCTCGTCTACTGGTTCGGCAGTGTTCTCCGACTCAAGCTCATCGTCAACAAGGCGTATTAACTCATCCAACCCAGGAATATCATCGAAATCATTTGGAAGCAATCGATTAAACTGCAATGTAAGAGGCGGGGTTTGGACTTCCTGGGGCTCAAGCCGTTTTAGGAACCATAGAACAATGCCACTCGGCCCAACTTCATCGAACCGACCATCTTTTGTTAACGCAAAATTGATTGAAAATTCAGTTAACTGGGGATTATCACCAGTTGGCAGTTCGATTTGGCTGATGAGTTCAGAAGTTGATAGCGGTCCGCCTTCGGCCATTTCGAGCACTGCTTCACACAAGTTGAGATGCCCGATCCCAATATCATACAATAAGGCTCTGGGGAAATAATGATTGGCGAAACAAACCAAATCTTCAGTCTGAGAGCACGCCTCCGCGACTTTTGCAGATAATGCTAAACCAAATTTCTCCATGACATAATCAGGATTTAGTAATTCATTGGCATGCTGAGGAAGCGGATTGTTGAGTTTGTGATCTTGATGATTTGACGCGAATGATTTTATTACCTTTGGTGAAAACTCAACATCAATCACTTGAAGGTCAGGATAGCTCGGATTATTCCCCGCCCGTACATTGATAACTTTTCCTTTGCTGTTTTGAAGAGCAGGGAATACCAATTCTTCACCAGTGGTGAAACTCTTTTCAGGTAAATACTGTTTACCCGCAGAAGCAGCTTCTGTGGCCAATTGTTTTTCAAAATTAATTATGGCTTTGGCGATTAGAATTTTGGTAATTTGGTATTTATCTATTGGGGTTTCGGTATCGAGCAGGTAGTTGTAAATCTCTTCCAGTTCTTTTTCTGTTACCTGAAGGGATTGCCAGTTTTCAGTGCTTATCGTCATGCGTATATACTACTCCTAATTTAGCTACCTTATAATTATACCTTAGGTTTAATGTTTATCATGGAAACTCACGCAATAACCATTCTAAAGGATCAACTTGCACCTTATTGACCCATACTTCCCAATGCAAATGAGCACCCGCACCGGCATAGTCACCGGCGCCATTGACACGCCCGGTATTTCCTACAGTTCCAATAACATCGCCCGTCTCCACCATATCACCAACACTTACATTAAGTGTATCCTGGTGGAAAAACCCGCTGAAAACTCCCCAGCCATGGTCAATGAAAACTGTGTTTCCTCTTACAACCAACGGGCCGGCAAAAACAACTCTCCCAGGCGCGGGCGCGGTAATCGGTAACGTCATCCCACCGGCGAAATCAATTCCAGTATGAAATTTAACCTCTGGGTCATCATTGTACCAACGTCGCGTTCCGAATAACGAGTTATATTCTTGGTAAACAGCGGGACTATTAAAAATGCCATTCCAAAAACGCGATGGAGTGATTTTTTCAATAAGTGAGAAAACCATTTCATTTTCAGGAAGTGTAACCGAAGGATCGATCAAGTTAGGATCAACCACCAAGGGCGGGTCTTCTTGAAACAAGCCGGGGGTTAATAGCACTTGTTGCGTATAGGTGCGCTGAACGCCATCTTCGAAAAGACCAGTCAAAGAAAACTCTACCAAACCAGGCTCTTCTAAAGCGTGGATCCCTTGTAAAGAGTAATAAAAACCCTCCGTATCGTTAAAAAAGAGCAACTGTGTATCGCCCAATGTGCCGCTAAGTTTTACTGGAGAATCAGATTTCACAGCCGCCACAGCTGTGGTTCCCTGGGTGAGAGGCAGCGGGGAGAGTTCAACACTGCTAAATGCTGGTGCAAACAAGCTGATTGGTGAATTATTATCGGTACTTGTTGAGAAAATTACCTGACCATCGAAAAGTTGGTTTAAATCTTCGGTCTTATTTAGAGACCCAAGTGTAAACTGGTTTTGGTCGAGAAGAACCGCCGATTCGAGACCGGTTTGTAAATTGAGAACCGATATTGCAGCAACAAGTGAAATCCCGTCACCCTGTACAGGGATAATTAATTCAGTTCCTGGGAAAACCTGAGTTGGTGAAACAATACGATTAATGCTGATAATCGGGTCTCTATCCGTCAAGTATTTCACAGGCATCAACGAAAAACGTTCACCCAATGAAGGTGTAACAATCTGTAAAGTGCCGCTAATACCAGGCATCCCAGGGATCTTGATCTCTTGCCCGGGTGATATAAAATCAGCATTATCGATGTTGTTTACCAAGAGAATTTCAGAAACTGTGGTATTGAATAAAGCAGCAATAGTTCCCAGAGAGTCACCGGGACGAATCACATAAACAGGCAGCTGGTCTTCAGCCTGAGCAAAACCCGTGGCAGAAGGAATTAATAGAATGCAAATCAGCAGAAATAAATAAATTTTATTCTTCATGGACTAGCTCCAATACATCACCGACGGAGAAAGCCTGAAATTTGTTGCTATGAAGCTCTAATACATATCGAGCTGCTACAGAAGGAGTGAGTATTCCATGCATTTTATTCGCAAATGCCTTTTCAACAATTTTGAAATTCGAGTCGAGCCACAAAATGGTTAGATCAATATATACAAAAAACATATGAATTGAGGATTTAAAACGAGTTTCAATGCCAAAATCGAAGAGGAGTCCGAAATTATGATCAAGTGTTTTCTGAAACATTAATCCAGTCAACCTGCTAGCAAAATCATCACAACGTGCAACTTGAATTGTGGGTGATGGTTGTTTTCCTTTCAACCTGATTTTGACTGTTTTCTTAGGATAGATTATCATTAGATTGAGTGACCAATAAAGTTTACCATAAGGATTGCCAGCTATGAAGATTACAACATGGAATGTTAATGGGTTTAGAGCGGTATTAAAAAAGGGATTTCAAGAAAAAATAGCCACATTAAACCCTGATATTTTATGTCTTCAGGAAACCAAAGCCAAACTCGAGCAAATAAATGATGGCAGCGCTGAACTTGATGGTTATAAGTTAATCTGGAATTCCGCGTTAAGACCAGGCTACAGTGGTGTTGCAACTTATGTAAAAAGTAATTTAGACTATAGTCAACTTGAACTTGGTATTGGAAATGAAGAATTCGATAACGAAGGCAGAACAATAAAAATAGAAACAAACCAATTTATCCTCTTCAACATCTATTTTCCTAATGGGCAAAGAGGACAAGACCGCGTTGATTTTAAATTAAGATTTTACGAAAAACTATTGGAAAATTGTGAAGTTTTTCATAAAAATGGAAAACTGATTATTATCACCGGTGATTTTAATACCGCCCATCAGGAGATTGACCTTGCAAACCCCAAAGAAAACTCAAAAACATCGGGGTTTCTGCCTGAAGAACGCGCCTGGATAACCAGATACCTCGAGACAGGGTTTAAAGACGCGTATCGCGAATTGTATCCAGATAAAGAAGAATACACCTGGTGGACATATCGTTTTAATGCAAGACTGAGAAATATTGGCTGGCGTCTTGATTACTTCCTTGTTTCCGATAATTTGTTATCAAAAGTAACCAATGTTGTCATACATCAGGATATAATGGGTTCAGACCATTGCCCCGTGACAATGGAAGTAAATTACTGACAAAACAATACTCATCGTAAGAAGTGAGGTAACAGATGGCAAACCAAAGGATCTTACTGGTTGATGATCATGCACTTGTCCGATTGGGGTTAAAAAAGTTACTTGAACAACACCCTTACTTTGAAGTAGTAGGAGAGGCATCCACAGCCAAAGAAGCTGTAGATAAAGTTGAAACTTTATCACCTGACGTTGTATTGATGGACATACGAATGCCAGGCTTATCAGGCATCGAAGCATGTGAAATCATCACCGAAAACTTTCCAGATACAAAGGTAATTATGTTGACCTCGTATGCCGAAGATGAGATGCTGTTTTCAGCGATACGATCTGGTGCTTCTGGTTATGTGCTCAAACAAATCGCACTCGATGATTTAGTGAAGGCAATAGAAGCTGTCGGTAGAGGTGAAGGGTTATTGGATCCAGCTGTTACTCAAAGAGTGTTTCAGGAAGTTAAAAGAGCAGTGCGCGATGAAGAGGCGGCTGCATTTGCGAACTTATCGCAACAGGAAAAGCATGTTCTTTTACTGGTTTCAGAAGGCAGAACAAACAGAGAAATCGCGAAGAATTTGTTTTTAGGCGAAGGCACGGTCAGGAACTACGTCAGCAGCATTCTTTCAAAATTGGGTGTGAGTAATCGGGCTGAGGCTGCCGCTTACGCCGTTGAGCATAGCCTGAGAGATTACTTATAACGCGTTAACCACTTAACCAACTCAGAATTTTTTGATAAAGAGCAGGAGCAAGGATTAACAACCCAACAATTATCGTGAAAACTGCTGTCAACAAAACCGCGGCAGCGGATGTATCTTTTCCAATTTTCACAAACTCGTTTTTTTCTGGTTTCACTAGATTAAAAAGGTTTTCCAGAGCGGTATTAAAAAGTTCAGTGATCCACACCATGGAAATGGCCAATAAAATTAACAACCATTCATAATTTTTCAGGCTGAGAAAGCTGGAAATTATCAGCACGCCAAATGTTGCCACCAAATGAATGCGTGCGTTTTTTTCGTTTTTTAACAGGAACACGAAACCGTCAATAGCATGCCTAAGTGATTGGATGAATGTGCTATTCTTGGTCATACGCTTCACCTGGCTGAAGATTGATCGCAAGGCCCAATTGTTCGAACACGAACTTCTGAAGAGCCCACATTTGTGATTCTTCGTCATCTGTGGCATGATCATAACCTAGAAGATGAAGCATGCCGTGTACCGTAAGCAGAACAAACTCGTGGCTTAGCGGGTGATTGTGTTGAATCGCCTGCCTTGAGGCTGTCGGAAACGAAATCACGATATCCCCCAACATCACCAATCCAGATTCAGGATCCTGAACATCGGCATAAAATGAAAGTACATCTGTAGGCTTATCAACACCCCTGAAACCCAGGTTTAGAGCTTGTATTTCTGCATCATCACAAACAAAGAGCGCAACTGAAACTTGTTCTTCGTTGCCATAAAGCTGATAGACACAATTGACTGCACTTAGCAATTCTGCTTCGAAATTTATATCGAACTCATCAGATGAAGCTGATATTTCTAAAGCTACCAAATTTTCATTCATCTATGGATTTGCCGTTGTGGTCAACCGGTCTTCAGGGTATTGAATCCTTGGGTGGTAGGTATTCATGAGTGTATGATGAAAAGACTCCTGAATCAATGCAAGGTCACGCAAAGAAAGGCTAGTGTTTTCAAGGCTGCCATCCTTGATCAGATTATCAACGATTATTTTCAATAAATCGCGCAGCTCTTCATCATTATGCGGCGGTTTTGAACGCGCACGGGCTTCACTTATATCCGCGAGCATTAAAATGCCCGTTTCTTTTGAACGGGGTTTAGGGCCAGGATAGCGAAATAGTTCGGCATCTAATGTTTCAGGGTCATTCCGATGCATTTCTACAGCTCGCCCGTATTGATAGCGAGTGAGATGAAGTCCATGATGCTCGCGAATAAAGTCCTGAATCCGTGGCGGAATATGATACTTCTCAGCAAGCTCAATACCATCTGTTACATGGGCAATTATTGTTTGGGCTGCAATCACCGGGTCCATATCATCATGCGCGTCCAAGCTGGTTTGCACCTGATTTTCAATGAAAAACGATGGATTTGCTGATTTGCCCGCGTCGTGATAGTAACCACCAACCCTTGTGAGTAAGGCATCTGCACCAATTGCATTAGCAGCTTGCTCAGCCAGGTTTGAAACCTGCAGGCTATGTTGATAAGTACCCGGCGCATTTTGTAGAATGTGGCGTAGTAACGGATGATCTGATCGAGACAACTCAATTAAATACAAGGGTGTAGTGAGCTGAAGCAATTGTGAAAGGAAGAACTGTAACAGCAAGGCCAGGCTGCCTGAAGCAATGCCATTCAACGCGACCACACCGAATAATGTCAGCAGCCCGAAAAGATCGTAGGTTGGTAAGGGCAGGCGATATGCAGTGGTTACAAAAATTCCAGAGATGATGATTGCGATACTTGCATATAAAAAATTGACAAATTTACGACCTTTGCCAAGTACGATTGCCCCTGTAAGGCTGGTGATGATATAAAAGACCGTGAGTTCTGCCGAACTCGATACTCCAAATGTGACCAAGATGCTTAAGATCAGAGGCAGTATGATACTGATTTCGAGATTGAATAAGGTAACAATAATCAGGGCAAAAGCTGGCAGCGGGAAAAAATAAGGCAGAATTGCACGATTAGGAATAATTATTTTCGCCGCAAATAAAAAAATGAGAAATAGAGCAGAAATTACTAGGATTGAACGTAAATCAGAAAAAGTTGTGTCTTTCCGTTGTGAAAAATACAATATCAAAAAACCTGATAAAGCGAGTACGATCGCAGCAGAAGCAATGATTTCTTTGATCATACGCTCGGGTCGAATAAGATTAAAGTATTCCAATGCTTCCCATTGTACTGGGGTGATAATTTCACCTCGAAGTACAATCACTTGATTTTCTGCGTAAGTGTGAATAACCGGTTCGACCAGATCAGAAGCAGCCTGCCTGGCATTGGAGGTTTCAGACTCGGAAAAAAGCGAATTCGGTACGATAAATGGCGCCGCCAAAAACACAATAATATCGTTAAGCTCAGAAGTTATCGAGTAATTTACCAATCCTGGAAGATTATTGATATTCTCTTGAATCTGGTAGTCTCGAATATTCTTGCGCATCGTTTGTTCAAGAATATTGTTTGCTTCATCTTGGACGACAAGCCATTGTTCATCCGACAATGCGAGCAATTTTCCCGCTTGTTCGTCTGTCAACTGCATCCATGGGATCATACTCAAATCAGTTTTTAACTGATTTGAGTTAGCATATTTATCATTCTTTACAGTTGTAATGAAACGCAGGGTCAGATTAAGTTTAGTTAATTGAGTTCTGTTGATAGAAAGGTCTGAAGCAAGATATTTTGGCGCAACCGCATTCATGGCTTCAGATCTGGCAACCTCTGTCAGCTGCTCGCTCTCAAATGACGCCGCCCGCGGAGCAACAATATCGTTTGAGGAAACCTGCCCGATTTGCATCGGCAACGCATTCGGTCGGGAAGCTATTGGAAGGATTAATGCAGTATATGACAATATTATGCATATCAACAATAAAACCATTCGCATAATTAAATGCGTTTTATTGTTCTTCACTGACTGAGTAGAATTATTTATCATGCTTACTGTGTGAGCAGTTTCCTGACTACCTGACTAATTCGATCTGGTGTTGCCTTACCAGCAAGTTTTGGTATCAGCACTCCCATAACTTTGCCCATCTCAGAAATGCTTTTGGCAGAAACCTCTTCAATTGCTTCACGAACCAGGTTCTCCAACGCCTCATCTTCAATCTGAGCCGGTAAGAACTTTTCAAGTACTTTAATTTCTGAACGGGCTTTTGTCACCAGATCCTCTCGATTGGTTCCTGAGAGTTCGTTGATTGTTTCTTTTCGGATTTTTACTTCTTTTTGCAGGATGGCGAGAATTCCTTTATCGTCAATGGGAACGCCGGTATCAACATCTGCAAGCTTGATTGCTGAAAGTACGAGACGAATCGTATCGCGTTTTGTTTCATCTTTTTGCTTCATGGCCTCATGCAAAGCGTTTTCCAAGTCCAATCTCATGCTCATTTTTAACCTCGCCTTATTTCACATAAATCAAATCATCTATAAGCAAAAAAACAGCTTCACTGATTCCCGAAATATACAACAACTCGTCAACACTTTTAAAAGACCCATATTGGTCACGAAACTTGATTATTGCCGCTGCTTTTACCGGACCAATACCCGGGAGCAGGTCAAACTCATCGATTGTGGCAGTGTTGATATTAATTTTACCTTCGTTTTCCTCAATTATTCCATTCACCATCTCAGTTGACTGAGCTTGTGTCGTTGGTAAAATGGCAACCGCATCCTCGCCTGAAGACAGAGGTAATATAAATAAAAGAAGCATCGAGAAAACAACACCTGCCAATAAACCGAGAAGAAAGTACCGAAGTCTCATGTAACTTGGTTATATTGTTTCATTTTCAAGCGCATACATAGTTTCAAATGCAGTGAGTGCAACCTCAAGCATTTTTTCATCAGGTTCAACAGTGGTTAATCGCTGCATCGACATGTTGATGAAAGATAAGAAACGAAAAACTGGGTGGTTCATATGATTGGCAGAAAAACGCATATATTCATAAGCAAACATGACAAGTACCGGTAATAATACAATACGCGTTGCCAGTTTGAGCCAGATGCTGTCTATTGGCCCAATAAGAACAAACAAGATTACTGAAAAAACAACCAGGATAACAATAAAACCTGTGCCGCAGCGTGGATGGTACAGCGAAAATTTGCGAATTTCATCGGTGTTCATCGCTGAAGAAGATTCAAAAGCATTGATTGTCTTGTGCTCTGCACCATGATAGGAAAAAACGCGTTTGATGTCAGGCATATGCCCAACACCCCATATATAACCTATCACCAATACCAACCTGATAACTCCTTCTATCAGGTTACCGAGGAAGGCTGAAATTCCTAAGCTTCTCTCCAAGAAAGAGGTTATTCCAGCTGGGGCAACGAAGAAAACGGCAATTGCGATTGTGAAGGATAGAACGAGCGACAATACCATCCCTGGACCCTCAATTTTCTCATTTTCTCCAGTTTGATAATTCGCTGACTTGGTGAGATATTTACTCCCAAGGCCGAGAGCATCCCAGAGGATTAACAACCCTCGAAGGAAGGGGATTTTCTTCAACTGAGTTTTGTAAATACCACCCAATTCTTCAGTTTCAACCACGATATTTCCATCTGGCAAACGGAAAGCTGCCGCCAGATAACGCGACCCGCGCATTAGAACACCTTCGATGAGCGCCTGTCCACCATAAGAAGGCAGTTTGAGTTCTTTTTCAGATAAGTTACTCACTACGGACCTCGTGAGAATTAAAGAAGAAATGGATGAGCACGTGTACGCCCTTGCGCCAGGTGGGTAAGTCCAATTTCTCGTTGGGCGAATGAATCCGGTCGTCAGGCAGGCCGAAGCCGGTGAGGACAGAATCTATCCCCAGAATTTTTTGCATATCAGCTACAACCGGAACGCTTCCCCCTTCACGTTTCAACGCAGGTTCAACACCCCACACGTCTCTAAACGCCAGAGTTAACGCCTGAGCATCTGGCAAATTGGTATCGGATATGCTGGGAAAACCGGTACTGAGTTGGTCTAATTCATATCGAACGGTTGGTGGAAGATTCTTTTTTATGAATGAATCAAGCATGAAGAATATTTTTTCTGGGTTCTGATTAGGCACAAGGCGGGTGGAAATTTTCGCCATGGCTTGTGCAGGAATAATCGTTTTCGAACCTTTACCAGCAAAGCCTGAAAGGATTCCATTGATTTCCAGTGTCGGTCTGGCGCCTTGCCGTTCAACCGGTGTAAAGCCGGCTTCACCCCAAAGCGCGGCTACACCTAACTGAGTTTTGAATTCTTCATCGCTTGGGCTGTGCATCGCCAGATTATTCCGCTCAGTTTCTGATAGAGTTAAAACATCATTATAAAAGCCTTCAAGTGTGACACGGCCATTTTCATCGTGCATTTTGCTTAATAGATCAACCAGCACCTGTGCCGGGTTGTGTACTACGCCTCCATAACTTCCCGAATGTAAGTCGCGATTCGGACCAAAAAGTCTCAATTCAAAATAGGCCAGACCGCGTAAACCGTAGGTAATGGAAGGCAGGTTTTTACCGAGCATACCCGCATCCGTATTCAATGCACAATCGGCTTTTAGTAAAGCTACATGTTCTTCAAGGAATTTTGGCAAGTTTGGGGAACCGATCTCTTCTTCACCTTCAAGGATAAATTTGATATTGACAGGCAGATTGGACGTTTCTTTTATCGACTGAATGGCAGCAATACAGGCAAAAACCTGACCCTTCATATCAGAAGCACCACGAGCATAAAGATGATCACCGATTACAGTTGGTGTAAATGGGGGTGTATCCCATAAGTCAATTGGATCTTCAGGCTGAACATCATAATGCCCGTAGATCAGTATGGTTGGTTCGGCAGCGCCAGCGTGAAGGTAATCAGCATAAACAATTGGGTGTCGATTCGTCTGAAAAACTGTCACATTTTCCATACCAATTGCTGTCAGCTTCTGCGCCAAATAGCCGGCTGCAGCTTGAACGTCATCCTCGTGTTCTGGGTCAGTGGAAACGGACGGGATCGCAAGGAATTCATTCATTTCTTCCAGAAAGGAGTCATAATTCTTTTCAAAATGATTTACGGCATTCTTTTTCATGAGAGGGGTTCTCCAGTATGAATTATTTTGGATAATTGTATCATCATACGACTTGACTAAAAACGCTTCAGTTGCTTTATGCTAAAATAATTCGGAGCCAGAAAGGATTTGTATGATTATTCATAATTGCCGCATCGTCACATGGACGAATCCAAACTATATATTATCCAACCACGCACTTCGAATAGCGAATGGTCGGATAGTTGAAATTATGGACGAGAAAACTCTCTTGGAAAAGTATCCCCATGAAGTAAAAATGGATGGCCATGGACAAATATTAATGCCTGGCTTGATATGTGCCCATACCCACTTTTATGGAGCCTTTTCGCGAGGACTTGGAATACCTGGAGAAGCGCCAAAGAATTTTATGGAGATTCTTGAAAAACTATGGTGGGCGCTGGACCAATCTCTTACCGCAGAGGGAATACGCTATTCTGCGCTGGTTTGTTTAATTGATGCCATAAAACACGGTACAACCACAGTATTTGACCATCACGCTTCACCCAATTTTATTGAAGGATCACTTGATCTCATCGAAACAGCAGTAATTGAAACAGGAGTCAGAACAAGTTTGTGTTACGAAGTTTCAGACCGAGGCGGTAAAGAGAAAACGCTCGCTGGAATTGCAGAAAATGTTCGCATGATTAATAAATTGCAGAAACAACCAAATGGAGCACTAACAAGCGCAACATTTGGGCTGCATGCTGCCGTGACCCTCTCTGACGAAACGCTTGAGCGGAGTCGCGAAGAGATACCAAGCAGCCATGGCTTTCATATCCATATAGCGGAAGACGCAATTGATCAAAAATCCAGCATCGAAAACCACCAGATGCGGGTTGTCGAGAGGCTGCACAAATTCGGTATAACCGGTCGGCAATCGATTTTCGTTCACGGCGTTCACTTAAATGATAACGAAGTGGATATCATACAAGACAGCAAAACCTGGCTCACGCATCAACCCCGTTCAAACATGAATAACGCTGTGGGGATGGCAGATGTTGAAGCGTATCTTGATCTTGGAATTCCCATCTGTATCGGCAACGATGGCTTTTCTTTTGCCATGTGGGATGAGTGGCGAACTTGTTTTTTGTCTCATAAATCCTGGAAAAAAGACCCGCGAAGCATGCCAGGCAACAAGGTTACAGAGATGGCTGCTTACAACAATGCCAGCATGGCATCTCATTTTTTTAAGGACCGAATTGGAATGATTGAAGTCGGTGCAAAGGCCGATTTAATATTAGTGGATTACTTGCCTTTTACAGAAATGCATGAGGGAAATCTGCCTTGGCATATACTTTTTGGCTTCCGTGATTCAATGGTCACTATGACAATGGTGGATGGAAAAGTACTAATGTATGACAGGGAGATTAAAGTAATTAATGAGTCTTCAATTATGAATGAAGCAACTGAAGTTTCTCAGGAAATTTGGAAACGCTATTATAAACAATTCGAGAAATAAGGAACAATTCATGAATTACAAAATTGCAATTATTGGCGGTACTGGAAAAGAAGGCAAGGGGCTGGCGTATCGCTGGGCAAAACATGGCCACGAAGTGATTATTGGATCACGCCAGATCGAAAAAGCTCAACTGGCTGCTGATGAGGTGAATAGCATGCTCGGGGGAAAGAACATTCGTGTTTCCGGGTTAGAAAATATCCAGGCAGCGGATTGGTGCGACATTGTTGTTCTTACTGTCCCGTACTCGGTACATAAAGATATGCTGCAAGCATTGAAAGATGTAATCAACGGGAAAATTCTGATCGACGTAACCGTTCCGCTCGTACCACCAAAGGTAAATATTGTTCATATACCTGAAGCAGGCAGCGCCGGTAAAGAAGCCCAGGAGATTGTCGGTGAAGAAACCCCGGTTGTAATTGCCTTTCAGAATATCTCTTATGAGCATTTGACCAAAGATGAAGACATTAATTGTGATGTACTCGTTTGTGGAACATCAAAAAAGGCACGTGAGGTTGTCTTGGGATTAGTAGAAGATGCGGGAATGAAAGGGTGGGATGCTGGTCCGATGGCAAATGCAGTAGTTGTTGAAGGGTTAACCTCTGTTCTGATACACATTAACAAACAATATGGCAGTACTGAGGTCGGAATTAAAATCACAGGCGTTGAAAGATAAAAAGAAACGCAATGACCCGTCAACTTACGCTAACCGGATTAAATGATTTTCCAACCGAATTTGGTAATACCAGTATCGCGGAATTGATTATTCACAATGCGCGTAGTATTAGTTTTCAAATTCAAGATGGCGATATTTTTATCATTACACAAAAAATAATCTCTAAGTCTGAAAATCGCCTTCGAGATTTGAGAAAAGTCACCCCGACTGAAGAAGCGCTGCAGTTAGCAATGATTACCGGCAAAAGGGCAGAACTGCTCCAATTGATTTTGGAAGAATCGCAGGAAGTGTTACGCGCAAGAAATAACCTGATCATCGTAAAACATAAGCTCGGTTTTGTTTGTGCCAACGCGGGAATTGATCATTCCAACTCTATAGCTGATGATGAAGAGAGTGACTTTGTATTGCTGCTGCCAGAAAACCCTGATCGTTCAGCCGAAGAAATACGCACAGAAATCGAAAAGAAAACCGGAAAACGAATTGGTGTTCTGATCATAGATTCTCATGGGCGCGCCTGGCGCAATGGAACCGTTGGCGCCTGTATTGGCACCTCTGGAGTTCCTGGGATTGTTGATCTACGCGGGCAGGAGGATCTTTTTGGCTATAAACTGAAAGCGACCCAAGTTGCGGCTGCTGATGAACTCGCAGCTGCTGCTTCTTTGCTAATGGGGCAGGCGGCTGAGGGAATTCCGTGTATTATTGCCAGAGGCTTCCCTTATGCTCTACGAGAATCCAGCCTTAGTGAACTTATCCGCGAGACAAAAAATGACCTTTTCCAGTAGGATCCGTTGATTTATGGGTAAAACCCTTAAGGTTGCAGCTTTAGCGGGCGGCGTTGGTGGCGCAAAACTCGCAAATGGCTTATCAAAAATCCTTTCAAGTGAAAATTTATCAATCATCGTTAACACTGGAGACGATTTTGAATACTTTGGTTTATATATCTGCCCTGATCTAGATACAGTTATTTACAATCTTGCTGGAATCAACAATCCTGTGACAGGCTGGGGTATTGCAGACGACTCCAACAATGTTCTTGAAGGACTGAGGAAATTTGGGCATTCTCCATGGTTCAACCTTGGAGACCTTGACATTGCCACGCATATTGAACGCACTCAAGCTCTACGAGAAGGAGAATTGCTTTCAAAAATCACACAAAGGCTTGCAAACTCCTTGGGCATTCAACACACTATTATTCCCATGTCTGAAACCCCGGTTCGAACACATATTCATACCAAAGACGGCCTTTCACATTCTTTTCAAGACTATTTTGTAAAGCACCAATCAAGACCTGAAATCAGAGAAATCGTCTATCAGGGTATAGAAAATGCCATTCTGCCAGACCAAGCTAAAAAACATTTGGCTATGGCCGATTTAATCGTAATTTGTCCTTCCAATCCATATCTCAGCATTGACCCAATTCTCTTGACACCCGGAGTTCGAGAATTAATTGCCGATAAAAAGGTGGTCGCAGTCAGCCCATTGATTGGAGGTAAAACGCTCAAGGGACCAGCAGCAAAGATAATGAGCGAGTTTGGTCTCTCTCCGACATCTCACAACATTGCAGCTCATTACGGCAAACTCCTCTCTGGATTTATCCTCGATTCTCAAGACCAACATGAGAAAGATGCAATCAGGGGCTGCGGTATAATTCCATTGGTTACAGATATCCTCATGCCAGATGTTAACGCACAGCTCATTCTTGCTCAGCAGGTATTAGATTTTGGGTGTAACCTTGTAAGGGATATGCAAATATGACTTTATGGGCGATTGTGCCAGTTAAACCGTTGCGGCGCGGAAAATCCAGGTTATCTGAGGTTCTTTCAGAGGAAGAACGGACCGTTTTAAACAAAAACTTGTTATTGAATACGCTTAAGACTCTGATGAAAGTTAAGAGAATTGATACAGTAATGGTTGTCAGCCGCGATCCTGCCGTGTTAACGCTGGCAAGAGAGTATGGCGCGAAAACCGTACTCGAGGACGGGAACCCGGAATTAAATACTGCCCTCAGAAGAGCTGCCTTGGTAGCCACTTCTTATCATGCCAATGAGATAATCATTGTCCCGGCAGATCTGCCGTTGTTATCTGAAACTGAGATTGATTCAATTCTTAACGGCACAGGCAATCCGCCGGAAGTAATAATTTGCCCTGATCGACGCAAAGACGGGACAAACATGCTCTATGTTAATCCGGCAAGCCTTATCCAATTCAGTTACGGCATCGGATCATTTAACAAGCATATGGAACAGGCACAAAAAGCCGATGCAAAATTGAATATCATAGAATCACCCACCCTTGGACTTGACCTTGATCTTCCGGAAGATTTGGATTTACTTAATGAAATGAAGAATAATACAACCATAGAATCTAATACGTAATGGAGGCAATTATGGCAGAACGAATGGCACTATATTTACAAGATGCACACGACCTCAGACATGGGTTGGAATATGTGCAATACGCAGAATCCAAAGGGTTTGAAGCAGTCTGGCAGGCAGAAAGCCGCCTGGTTCGTGATGCAATTGTTCCTATGGCTGCCTATGCTGCAGTAACAAACAAACTCAAGGTAGGTTCCGGTGTCATCAACAATTGGACTCGAAACATCGGTTTGTTAGCCTCCACCTTTTTAACTCTTGATGACCTGGCTCCTGGCCGTATCATATGCGGCATCGGAGCTTGGTGGGATCCATTAGCGGCAAATGTTGGCATTGATCGGAAGAAACCCCTTAAAGCAATGCAAGAAACAGTAACGGTCTTACGAAGGTTACTCAATATGGAAAGAGTAAGTTTCGATGGCGAATTCATCCAGGTTAACGGTATTGAACTCGATGTGGTGCATGGACGAAAAGAACCCCGCGATGTACCGATTTACATCGGCGCAACCGGCGACAAAATGATGGAACTGACGGGCGAAATTGCAGATGGTGCGGTTCTCAATTACTGTGTGCCGCCAGAATATAATTTGAAAGCACTTGAACTTCTTGAAAGTGGGGCAAAAAAAGCTGGGAAGTCTCTTGCCGATATCGATCGCCCGCAATTAATTGTGTGCTCCGTCGATAAAGACCACGATAAAGCGATCGACTACACCCGTGAATTACTCACACAATATCTCGCTCAACAGCCGCATATCGCCAAGGCTTCAGGGGTTTCTGATGAAGTTGTGGCAGAAATCCAATCCATACTTGGCTGGCCAGCCACCCATGCACAAATACAAAGTGCAAAACATCTGGTTCCAGAAGACCTGATCCTGCGAATTTCTGCTTCGGGTACACCTGATGAAGCACGCGCAAAAGTTGCTGAGTATATTAAGAATGGCTGCACCTGCCCAATTCTTTACCCGGTCGGTGGAGATGTGCATTTATTAATTGATACATTTGCACAAATCTAACTCAGAAACGCCGTCCACTGAAGAAGAGTTGAAAATCAATATATGTGCATAAGAAATGTTGAAATCTTTTTGTTCGGAGTGTATTTATGAGCAAATCTCCCATATATGTAATCGGGCATGTTAACCCCGATACAGATTCTATCGCCGCAGCAATCGGGTATGCGTGGTTAATCCGCGAGCGTGATGGTGAAGATGCGATTGCCGGTAGAGCCGGCGCCATCAACCCACAAACCGCCTGGTTATTGAAAACATTGGGTATGGAAGCCCCCGTCTTAATCACTGACGCGTCGCCAAGATTTTCCTCTGTGGTAAGAAGATTGGATACCTGTACGCCCGATGTTCCTCTGCAGGTGGCATGGACATTAGCCAACCGCACGGGTGGGATAGCCCCGGTCATCAATGATGACGGCACGCCTTATGGGTTGATCACCGGAAGAAGTTTTTTTGATTACATCGGAAAAATCATCGGCAATAACTTGAAAAGTCAGGATATTTCTTTAAATAAAATACTCGAATTGCCATGCCGAGAAGCTGCCGATACAAATGTCCTAAAGTTTTCCGTCAACACAAAAATACGTGATGTCATTAATAAAATATTGCGTGAAGAAGGCGATGAAGTTTGGGTGGTGGATGAGTCTGGGCGATATAGAGGCATTTGTCGCCACAAAGATTTACTTAATCCGCCAAGATTAAAGTTTATTCTTGTTGATCATAACGAGCCTTCACAAAGCGTAGCCTCTCTTGAAGAAGCGGAGTTGCTCGAAATTCTTGATCACCACCGTCTCGGGAACCCCTCAACGCATTACCCAATCAAAATGACTGTGGATATTGTTGGCAGTACGAGCACATTGGTCTCAGAAAGAATAGAAGAATCAGGATTGAGTACCCCGCCGCACATCTCTGGCTTGATGCTGGCTGGATTACTTTCAGATACGCTCATTCTAACTTCGCCAACCACCACCGAGCGCGATAAAACGGCAGCCCAGAGATTGGCTCGCTGGGCATTTGTTCCTGGCTTCGTCCTGTCAGGCGAGACCATCCGTTCTTATGGAGAAAAAATCCTCTCTGCCAGCGCTGGTTTGGGAAACCGCCAGCCTGAAGAAATCGTCGCTGGAGACATGAAAATATATAATGCAGGCGGAATGGATTTTGCTATTTCTCAGGTGGAAGTCAGCGATTTAAACGAAGTTACCAAGCAGATTGAACCATTAAACAACGCGTTAGATAATTTACGCAAGATAAAGAATCTCGACTTTACCATGTTGATGGTCACGGATGTGGTACGAGGATCAAGCCGGATTATACTTTCCCATCCGCCAACAGAGCTCGATGATCTGCCTTACATCCTTCAGCCTGATACCACCCGGCTTGCAGATGGCGTTGTGTCGCGCAAGAAACAATTACTTCCTGTTGTTCTTGGATTATTAGAGGATTAGAAAATATCTATTGTTGATAACCCGATGAGTAATGAGGTTCGCCGATTTACACGATTATTTAAGAAAAGGTAACTATGTGGAAAAAGTATTTTATCGCAGCAAATCTTTCTGACGCTCTTCATCTATTGAATGACAATCCCAAGGCAAGCAAGATTATTGCCGGCGGAACAGATTTACTGCTTGAAATTAAACGCGGTTTGCGCCCTAAAAAGCAGATAATCATCGACCTTTCACATATTGCAGAGCTTAGGATGATTACCCGGGATGACAATGGTGATCTCCATATTGGTGCCCTGGTCACTCACAATGATGCTGCCAGCTCTACGATGATCCAAAAGCAGGCGCGCGCATTAGCAGAAGCTTGCTACCAAGTAGGCTCACCCCAAATACGAAACCGTGGAACCATTGCCGGTAACCTCGTAACCGCGTCGCCAGCCAACGACACGATTCCAGCGCTGCTTGCGCTCAATGCAGAAATTGTATTGGCATCCACCGCTGGCGAACGAACAATTCCACTCGAATCCTTTTATCTTGGTGTACGAAAAACAGTCCTTGCAGAAAATGAAATCGTAAAGGAAATCATCATCCGTGCGCAAAGCCTGACTTTCGCAACCTCGTTTTACAAATTGGCGCTGCGCAATGCACAGGCAATTTCAGTCGTCAACGCAGCAGTAGCTATCAAAATCAACAATTCTTCTATTAAAAATGTAATAATTGCATTGGGTTCTGTCGCGCCAACCGTCGTTAGGTTAAAGCAACTTGAAGCCAGTTTAATCAATTCTTCACCCAGTACAATGATTAACCTGATTAACGAAGCTCCATTAGTCGAAATTTCCCCAATTTCTGACGTTCGTTCCTCAGATCAATACCGTCTTGATATGAGTAGGGTGGTGATCAAACGATGTATTGAAGCTGCGTTAGACCCAGAAAAATCAATCATAGCTCTTCCTGCAGTACCTATAACGCTCGCCGGTGACAGCATCGCTACTAAGTCGAAAGCGATCTTAGACTCAACAGTTCTTATTGATCAAGAAACCCCCATTAAAACTACAATTAATGGCTATTCATATGTATTTCAGAATGCATTTCAAAAATCTTTGCTCGATCTAATCCGTGACAATGCTGGTTTAACGGGCAGCAAAGAAGGATGTGCAGAAGGAGAGTGCGGCGCCTGCACGGTTCATCTCAACGGCAGCGCGGTTATGGCTTGCCTTGTACCAGCTCCACGAGCTCATTTGGCAGAAATTGTTACAATCGAAGGTATTTCAACCCCTGAAAAGTTGCATCCCATTCAAGAGGCTTTTATCGAAGAAGGTGCGGTGCAATGCGGATATTGTACGCCAGGTTTTATTATGTCAGCAGTGAAGCTACTCGAAGAGCAGAATCACCCGAATCAAGACCAAATAAAAAGTGCAATTACCGGCAACCTTTGCCGTTGCACTGGATATTACAAAATCATCAAAGCCATCGAAAAAGCTGCAGAAAAAGGTAACGATTAAAGGGAGTTCTCCATATGTCTGTATTGGGAAGTAACATCACAAGAATTGATGCTTATGCAAAAGTAAAGGGAGAAGCTCTTTACCCTGGCGATTTCAATTTTCCAGAAGCTCTGGTAATGAAAGTTCTATTCTCCGAAAAAGTCCACGCAATCATTACCAAGATCGATACCGTTGAAGCAGCCAAAGTACCGGGTGTGGTGATGATACTGACTGCTAAAGATGTACCGAACAATGCGTACGGCTTGGGCAAGGCAGATCAACCCGTGCTCTGCGGTCCGGGCTCTAATCAGCCTTTCGCTGACCGGGTTCGGTTCATCGGTGATCAAGTGGCTTTGGTAATTGCAGAATCTATTGAAGCCGCCGAAGAAGCCAGGTCACTTATCAGGGTGGAATATCAAGAGCTGCCAATTCTATCAAGTATTTCACAAGCGCTCCTTCCTGAATCTCCATTAATCCACCCTGAAGCAGAATCCAATGTTTTTGTACACTTCCATATCGAAAAAGGGGATGTCGCAAGTGCTTTTGAATCTGCTGATGTCATTATCGAGGGAGAATACAGAACCCCGGTTCAAGAGCATGCCTATTTGCAGCCCGAAGCAGGCGTATCATATCTTGATGAAGAAGAACGCATAACCGTTATCGTCGGTGGACAATGGATCCACGAAGACCAGGAGCAGATCGCTCATGCTTTGAATATCGGTTTAGAGAAAATTCGCATCATTTACCCGGCAATTGGCGGTGCATTTGGCGGTCGAGAAGACATGTCCGTGCAAATTATTCTCGCTCTTGCCACGATGAAACTGGCTGAAAAAGGTATTGACCGCCCAGTTAAGATCGTTTGGTCACGTGAAGAATCGATCGTCGGGCATCACAAACGGCACTATTACGAGTTCAAGACGCGTTGGGCAGCAAAGAAAAATGGCGAGCTACTTGCGGCCGACGTGGAAATTCTTACCGATGGCGGAGCATATGTGTATACCTCCAATAAAGTTCTCGGGAATGCAACCGTCATGTGCACCGGCCCTTACAAGATTCCCAATGTTCGCGTAGATAGCCGGGCTGTCTTTACGAATAATATTCCAGGCGGTGCGTTTAGAGGATTTGGCGGACCGCAAGGTGCATTTGTCGCTGAAAGTCAGATGAACAAACTGGCTGAAGCGATTGGTATGGACCCAGTAAAATTACGATTAATGAATTTATTGGGTGATGAAGATACGCTATCAGTCGATACACCTTTACCACCTGGAGTTTCTCTGGACAAAGTAATTGCCTCCTGTGCCAGAAACGCCGGTTGGCAGGAAAAACAGGGGGGTGAATATCGACGTCCTACACTTCAAAAGCAAACTGGTATAAAGCGTGGGATTGGTTTTGCCAGTGGTTTCAAAAATATTGGTTTTTCGTTTGGGTATCGCGAGAATTGCTCGGCAACGATTGAACTTCATGGCCGGGAGAAAATTGAAAAAGCTGTTTTACGGCATGCCGGTGCTGAGGTTGGGCAGGGTGCGCATACTGTTTTTGTTCAAATGGCCGCCCATGCGCTGGGATTACCTATTGAACTTGTGGCGTTGGTTCCTTCAGATACAGCCACAAGCCTGAACTCCGGCAGTGTGAGCGCTTCACGAATGACCTATATGGCTGGTAACGCAATAAAAGGAGCGGCAGCGCTTGCCTTACAAAAATGGCAGCAAGAGGAACGGCCAGCGATTGCTGATTATAAGTATTTTGCACCTGAAACTTCGGCGTTTTCTCCAGACACTGGTAAATGTATGCCTAATTTTGCTTATGGGTATGTAGCCTGTGCTGTAGAGTGCGCGGTGGATATGGAAACAGGCAAGATAGAAATCACAAAGGTTTACTGTTCAGATGATGTTGGAAAAGCAGTTAACCCAATGCTGGTTGAAGGGCAGATAGAAGGTGCGCTTGTACAAGCCGGCGGTTATACATTGTCAGAGAATTTCATTCAAGTTGAGGGTAAAGTCCTCACAGACCGATTGTCTACTTATTTAATCCCCACTGTATTAGATATTCCAGAAATAATCCACAGTGACATATTAGAATTTGGAGATTACGAAGGTCCTTGGGGTGTAAAAGGAGTAGGTGAAATGCCTTTCCTTGTTTATCCGCCGGCGATTATCGACGCTGTCCATGATGCAACCGGCGTCTGGTTTGATGAATTTCCATTGACACCTGAGCGCGTTTTTAACGGCATTAAAAACTCACTCAGGTAAAAAGTCCTCTGGTTCATCTCCATCCGGGAGTTCAAGGTTTCCCGCAATCATCTCTGCGATGATCTTTTTAGCATCTTCAAGGTGATCTTTTGCCACGCTAACTTGAACTTCTCCCAACTGCCCAACTGTAAGTCCATACACAGTACCAGCCGATTCCTGATTCAAATAGGCGGGGATACCGAAAGAATCCAGCAGAATCCTCACAGACTCGCCTTCCAACATTCCGTTGGCAATATACACGACCTCATCAGGGATTGTCCTTTTAAACATTCTTGCTCCTCTTCATATTTAAACGCCTGCAGCGTTTTTCCAGATCAAATTTTAACCGGTTAACATCTTTTAATCCGTTGATGCGATTATTACCTAAAACAAAATGGCACCATTCAAGTGCTTTATCGGGATCCTTCACGGTGTGTTCATAATACATTGCCAGTTCAATGGCTGATTGTACATCCCCTTTCTGGGCGGCATACACCCAGTACTCCGCTGCTTCCGACAGGCACCCCTTTTTCTTGTAGTTGTTTCCCATCAATCCATAAGCCTTGATGGTTTGCTCCGGAGTACTGATCTGCTTTAAACTTGCAAGACCAATATTTATTGAAGTGTCAACTTCGCCAAGATCTGCGTAAATGTGTGCAATTTCGATCAAATCATCGACATCAATGTTTTCGGCTAGCCCATTTTGTTGAAACATCAAAGAAATGTGAATAAACAAAGCGGCCAGAGAGAGAATGTCTTGTGCGTTGTGGTAGATCACCTCGCTCAGACGTTCTGGGTTTCCTGTCTTTAAATATTCAAAATATATATCCGGGATCATCCATCCAGGAACGTCTTCAGAGGTACGATGGAACCCAATGATCGCCTGTTCCAGGTCTTTCAATGCACAAGAGGTAAGTTTACGACGCCAAAGTTTTCTTGAAATATGAAGCACATCGAGGTGAGGGAATTCGCGTAGATTTCCAGGCAACCTGTTGATTACCAACCGGTTTTGCAGCAATGGGATATCAAAAGATTTACCGTTGAAGGAAACAAAACTCATCTCCGGTCCAATTAAGTCAATCAAGTGAAGCAGCATGGCAGCTTCTTCAGATGGATCGCGGATTATATATTGCTGTAAATCAAAACCTGCATCAGAAAAATAACCAACACCAACAAGGAAGGCAAAGGTTCCTGCACCGCCTGAAAGTCCGGAGGTTTCTGTGTCAATAAACAGCATATTGCCCATTTCAATTGAGCTTGCCATTTTTGCAGTACGGGTAAGTTCTGCCGTGTACACTTGGCTGGTTATTCGGCAGGTTCCATGCTGATATCCTTGCGGGTATTGCACCTGCCTGATGACGAATTCTCCCAGTGAATTATGACTGACACGTCCCTGAATTATCTCTTCGAGGCAAGTTTTCTCAACCTTCGCAGTTTGCGGCAATGCAGAAGCAGGTTTAACCCCGAGCGCCTTAAGTCGATTCGAAAGAGAGTCCATCGGTTTCTTCATTCCTGCAGATATTTTATCAGTTGCTGAGTTTCTTTTTTTCCACCATAAGAGGTTTCTAAAGCAGGTCCTACACAAGAAGGGCAGCCATCCATACATTCACAGCTCTCAACGAGATAACGCGCTTTTTCCAATAACTCATCAAAGCGCTGATAAAGATTATCCGCAAGGCCGATTCCCGCTGGAACATTATCGTAAATAATGATGGCAGGCATATTTTCAGCAAACCTGGCTGCAGGATCATAAGAGCCAACCAGATCGTTCGTGTCGCTCATCACCATCAAAGGAGCAAGAGAACTCAGAAGTGTATTCAATCCAGAAAGAGCTGTTCGGATGCGCACCTGACTCTCAGCCATTGAGTGGCAATTTTCACATAATGTTGTCAGGTTCTCAAGGCTGTTGGCTTTCTCAATGGAAGTGAACAAACGAAACGGTACCTTATGGTGAACGTGATGTTGCGTCATGCTTTCGCGCTTACCGCAAACGGTGCAAATATAACCATCTCGTTTTCGCACGATATTGCGAATTTCATTCCAATTGGGCCCATAATTGTTTCGATCACTCTGCCAAAAACCATCTGAGCGCAATTGTGAAATACAGGTTTCTTTCAAAACCAACCAAAAACCAGTCGTCAGAAGCGTCGTTTGAGGCAGCTCAAGTGGAGACATATCGATCACCTCACGGGTGCTCGACTTGATGCGTTTAAATCCTTCAACTCTTGACTGTACTGAAATTTCACCTTGATGAAGCGTGAAAAAATCACGTTCATAAGATTTTATTTCGCTGATAACTTCCACTTGAGTCGAGAGAATAGGTTCTGTTAAATAGTCTTCAATACATGGAGACAAAATGGCGAGCGAGTGATCAAGATCAAGCTCATCTACATGATAGGTTTCACCATCATGGATGTAAATTGCCCCTTGATGGACCATCCATAAACCGCTGTTATAGTCCACTTCTCCGATAACCACAGTTGAATCATCATCTTCCGCTTTCAACAAGATAGATTGAGCGGCGGATGATCTCAACGAGGTATTCCGCGAGGGATAATCATCCGAAACCCAGTAGTATTTAGCGCCAGCCTTATGGAGGAGATTGGCCGTGACCAGATAGTCCAGGTATTCAGTGGTCTCAGGGGAATTTAAATCACCGAACCTGTCTGAAGCATAAAAAGGTAGTTCGGCCGCAGAACACTTGATGTGTTCGAGTAGGATGAGAAGGTTGTTGGGATTGATCAACGCTTCCTCAGGGTTTTGAGAAAGAAGGTATTCAGGTTTCCGGGCAAGATATTGGTCCAACGGATTCATTGAAGTAATAAAAATTGCTAAAGACGGCTGAAATTTTCTGCCAGCTCTGCCGGCTCGCTGCCATAATGCTGCTACCGTTCCTGGGTATCCAGGGAGCAGCACAGCATCTACACCACCAATGTCCACACCGAGCTCAAGCGCATTGGTGGCGACACCTATTTTTATCTCGTTGTCTTTCAGACCTGTTTCGATCTCTCTTCTTTCGGTTTTCAGGTAACCACTGCGATACCCCCGAATACGATTTGCCGGTATCTTTAATGTGGATCTGACATCGCGCAACAAAATTTCAACAAAACGGCGTGTTCTGCAAAACACCAATGACTGAATGTCCCGCGGGTATAACAAGGAAAGAAACCTGGCAGTGGTCGTTAACAACCCCTCTCGGATTCCAAGTTCATCGTTGATCAAAGGCGGGTTGTAAACCAGAAAATACTTTTTGCCTTGTGGAGAACCATCTTGATCTATCAGCTCTACCGGTTTTTCAATCAGTTTCGATCCCAAATCAGCAGGGTTTTGGATGGTGGCCGATGTCATGATATAAATCGGATCTGACCCATAAAAGTCAGTGATTCTTCTTAAACGGCGTATCAGGTTGGCAACATGTGAACCAAAAATCCCGCGATAAATGTGTATCTCATCTATTACTATAAAACTCAAGTTTCTGAAGAATCTTTCCCATAATGGGTGGTGCGGAAGAATGCCAATATGCAGCATATCCGGATTGGTCAGGAGAATATTCGCTTTTGTTCGAACCGAGGAGCGGTCTCTTTGCGGGGTATCTCCGTCATAAATGCTTCCAATTATTGGGTTACCCGGCAGGTTATCGACCAAATTATGAATTCCATTCATCTGATCATTGGTTAACGCTTTGGTTGGAAACATCAATAACCCAGTCTGGGTATTCGATTTTAACATTGCATCAACCATCGGCAATTGATAACATAGGCTTTTACCGCTTGATGTTCCAGTGGAAACCACAAAATTCTTATGAGCTCCTGCCAATTTATATGCCTGGAGTTGGTGAGAATATAGATGATTAATCCCATTTTGCTGCAGAGCTTCGCTTAGTAGGGGATGAATCGTTGGTGGCATTTCAAACAGTACCGGGTCGCGCGGTTCTGTTTCCTGCAGGTGTGCCACATTCTCACTGAAATCCCGTGACGCTTTCAGAAAGTTTATTAAATCCGTAACACCTGAGGTTTTTGATATACTCATAAGACTTACATGGCATTATACACTTTCATGCGGCTTCAGCTTGGTAATCGCTGAGCAAGGAGTAACCCCACTCATGTTCGTGTTGTTGTATGCATTTATTGGTGTCCTGCTTTCGATATTGATTAATTATCTGGCCGATGTATTGCCTCACACGCGAAAGTTTTCACTTCCTATTTGTCCTTCTTGCAAGAATTCACTTTCAATTTGGGAATATCTCACAAGCTCCACATGTGAGAAATGCGGCAAAAAGCGATCATTTCTCCATTACGTGACGGCTTTTTGTTGCGTACTTTTCAGCGTGTTGCTTTATTACTTTCCTTTCGATGGGCTAAGTTATTGGGCTGCGCTCCCCATGCTCGTGTTTTTACTTGTCATCGCCAGAATCGATATTCAGCATCAGGTGATCCTGATCCAAACGAGCATCTTCGGTTTGGTTCTTTTCACTTTCTATGGCATATTGCTTAATGGTGTCCATTCCACGCTGCTCGGAGGTACCGCCGGATTAGCAATTAATTTAGTATTTTACGGTTTTGGAATTCTTTACGCTGACCTGTTGAATAAATCCCGTAATTCAAAGGTCAGCGAGGTAATATTTGGCTTTGGGGATGTTTTTGTTGGTACTTACCTTGGGTTATTGGTTGGATGGCCAATTGTGCTACCTGCTGTATTTCTTGGAATGCTCTCAGCAGGAGCGTTTTCCCTTGTTTACATGGGATTTCTGATTGTTTCGCGGCGATACAATCGTTTCTCGAGCATACCGCTTTCGCCATTTTTCATCATCGCAGCTATTTTCAGTTTATACATCTTTTAGCCCGCAAGAAAAACACTGCAATGGTTAAATCATCACTTATTTTGGTCCACTATTGAGAATCTCCGGACTCATTTCATGTTCAAATATTTGCATGCGCTGCTGCATTTTCTGAATCAAATTCTGGGCCACAACTTTATACGCCTCTTTATCCCGCCAGGTGTTGATCGGATCAAGGATATCCGCAGGCACATCCTCAACAGCGTCGGGAATCGATAAGCCGAAATATGGGTCGATATGGAAGGATACCTCAGTAACATCTTTTTCAAGTGCCATTCTAATCATGGCCCGTGAATAACTTATCGAAATACGTTTGCCGGTTCCAAAAGAACCGCCGCTCCAGCCTGTGTTAATTAACCAGATTCTTGGTTTATACTCATCAATTCTTTGCAAAAGAAGGTTGGCATAAACAGCCGGCGGCAAGGGCAGGAATGGTTCTCCGAAACCAGTGGAGAAAGTTGCTTCAGGTTCTGAACCCAATCCCTTTTCAGTACCAGCCAGTTTGGCAGTATAGCCAAGGAAGAAGTAATAGACCGCCTGCTCGCGGGAAAGAAGAGATATCGGTGGCATAACTCCAAAAGCATCTGCACATAAAAAGAAAACATTCCCAGGATGCCCCCCTTTACCGGATTCCACATGCCCTTCAATGAAATTGATAGGGTAGGCAGCCCTCGTATTTTCAGTTTTTGAGCCGTCATTGAAATCAATAATTCGTGTCTCAGAATCAAATCCTACGTTTTCCAAAACCGAACCAAAACGTTGTGAGGCTTCCCATATTAATGGTTCAAACTCTTGGCTGAGATTAATCGTTTTTGCGTAACAACCATTCTCAAAATTGAAAACCCCGTTTTCGCTCCAGCCATGCTCATCATCACCGATTAAGAACCGATCCTGACTTGAAGAGAGTGTTGTTTTTCCCGTACCTGAGAGTCCGAAGTAAAGAGCGGTATCTCCATTAACGCCAATATTCGCTGAGCAGTGCATCGGGAAAACATTTTCAGCAGGTAATATCCGGTTCATCACAGTGAAGACAGATTTCTTAATTTCACCAGCATAGGATGAACCACCAATTAAGACAATATTTTGTTTAAAATCCAGAATAATAAAGGTACCTGAACGCGTGCCATCGATCTCAGGATCTGCGAGATACTCAGGTGCATGGATAATCAAGAAATCTGCGGCTTCGTCGGTCGATAACTCGACTGGTTTTAGCAAATCGCGGGCAAAAAGTGCCGCCCATGCTTTTTCAGAAATCAAACGAAAAGATTTCGCGTATTTTTCGTCTCTTCCAGCAATCACATCTTGAACAAACAAGTCACTTTTCTCGAGATGGTTTAATACCTTGGTCAGCAGATTCTGATACTTCTCCGGTGAAATCGCTTTATTGGTTTTTCCCCATGCAATTTGCAGATCGTAAGGAGTACCATAATCCACTATAAATTTGTCGTTAGGTGAGCGTCCAGTGTGTTCGCCGGTTTCTACAATCATCGCTCCCGTGTGCGACAGTACGCATTCGTGCCGCTTTACAGCAGTTTCTATCAATTGTGCAATGCCTAAATTGCAATAAACATCTTTTTGTGGTCTAAAACCAAGATTATTCAACGGGCTCGCGAGATTTACTGTGTGTGTCAATTTTTACTCCAGTTAATTATGATTATGGTGTTTTTTCGAGCAAATAGTGGAACCAGAACCAAAGAATCTCGGATGCTGGCTTTTTGTAAATAGTGGGTTCAGTATTATGCAATTCAACATAAGGATTATACCCTCTTGAAATGATCCCATTAGCCCATGGCTGAGGCGCAGTGCTAAGAATGACGGCGTTGTATATAACAGCCTGCAATTCAAGACCCTGCTTCAACTCAGTATCTTTTGAATCTATCGTGACCCCAATAAGAATGGGTTTATCAAATTGCTGTTGCAAGGAAACCAAGTTGTCCTTTAACGAGGTCTCAACCAGATCCTTAATTAATCTTTCTGACCAATTTTTTTCGACTTTTGGTGTATATAACACATAAAGCATATCAACACTGCTGATCCAATCGGGTACAAGTGCACCTTCATCATCTAAAATTACAACCCCAATAATTTTCCCTGCAAATCTTTCACGGATTCCTTTAATAAGCAGAGGCCAATCCACTAAATCTGATTGAACTTCTCGTTGTCCTTTGTAGAAATCCGTATTTGTTAATACCACCGGATCTCCTACAACAAAGCCTTCGGCACCAATTAATTGCGCTATTTCTGCATTGTGATTGAGAAAACGGGCATATTGCTCATTCCAAGATATGCTCCACTCTGCTGAACCTGGAACGTTTGACCAATAAACATCTGGGGGTTGCGTATAGTTTAGCATCGGGAAGAAAATTGTTTGTTGATTTGACATCATTACGTGGTTAGTTAACGTTATTAATTCAGTCCAAAGAAGATCGTTCGCTGGTGAAGGTACAATAGTTAAGAAAAATGGGTCATCGGCTGCCGTCCAGGTGGGTGTCAGAATTACCCAATTCCCACCCATTGTGGCTGAAAAATCCAATCCATCATCAACCGAAGAGCGCCAGCCTTGAACTTTTCCAGGAACAAACTCCGTGCCTACGATGAAATCGGGGCGGGTGGGGATTGACTCTAATTTAAGAAAATCGGTGGTTTCTATCGCTTCAGCATAAAGGTTAGCCCATCCACTGATCGTATCTTGAATTACCGCTGATTCGGTTCCTAAGACAACATTTCTTTGGGTTGGTGTGTCTTCACTGGCGGACGTACACATGCCATTGCGGCAATAACGGTATTCAATTGAATCAAAATATTGTAAAGGCGAATACAGCGTAAACTGCCATTGGTTCTTTCCCGAAGGCGTCATGGGTAGGGGTTCCATCCAACCAAAGGGATTAAACTGAATAAATACTGATTCCTGGGCAGGCGTCCAGTTCGGAGCGGTTACTATAATCTTAATCGGTTTTGTGCCTCTTGCAGTAAATGTAGAAACGCGGTCTTTGATCACAATCCCCTCTGAAATAAGCCTGTCACGAATCAAAAAACCACCCTCTGAATCCAATTCGGCGTTCCAAAAACCATCACCAAGTGAGTATTTATACTTCAAGTAGAAACCAACAGGCAGTTCTAACTTGATCGAATACTTATTCAGTGATGTTTTCTTCATAATCGGGTAATCGACTGCATTGCCGGCTGACCCGGCAGAAAGATCAGCGTATGCATTTCCTAATGGCAATAAATTACTGACGAACCTCACCGGCTGCGTATCGTCATATCTGATAGGTACTGCAACTTCGAAGGTTACGTCGGTAGTCGCGCGTTTCTTTAGCACTACATTGACAGGAGTATTGGCGTTTTCTGCTATCTGAGCGCCCTGCTGAAACGTTTCGTAAGCGCCATCCATACTATAAACTACCAGGTTATGAATCCCGGGAACCAAACCGTTAAGAAAGAAAGATCCATCAGAAGCTGTAAAGGTCTGCATCCCGCCAACCTCCACCATCAGGTTCGGTATGGGTGCATTGCTCGCCTCATCCAAAAGTTTACCGGTTACCCATCCAGTCGGCCCAGAATAAGGTTTGTCAATCCAGGCAGGAACAATATCGGAGATTGATTCAATGCCATTAATCCGTGCAATTCGAAAGCGTACCTGTTCATGTTTTGTCGAGAACTCATACAGAGATCCGGAGAGTTCAGCAACATAGCGATACTTTACCTCTGATGATACTGGCAGAGGGATGGCTAATGAATAAGTTTCAGGGCTCTCTTTAACCATTTCCAAACGTTTGGAATTGAAATAAATCCCTGTAACATCATCAAGAATTTCGAGCGTCAGCTTGGCGCCTTCAGGCAGTGGTTGGATTAATTTTGCGGTGAAGCGTACATCAGCTTGTGGTTGAGCTGGTTGGGCAGAGAAGGAGAGGAGACTTTCAATTGGAGTACATGAGAGCAGCATTGAAAAACAAATTAAAACTGATAGAATCAGGGCAAAGTTGTGATTCAATTCTCCTTGCATTTTGTTTTTCATAATCAAATCGTTGAAATCGGTTTTTATTGTTTTAATACATTTTGAATTTCACCTGCATGATTGACCAGACTCCCTAAAACACCATTGATAAACCTCGAGGAGCTATCTGAACCATAGATCTTACCTAATTCAATGGCTTCGTTTATTGCTACTTTAATCGGTGTACATTTCGCAACTGCAAATTCCCACAAAGCGATCCGGAGGATATTGCGGTCGATGATTGCCACTTGTTCTAATGGCCATTCAGGCGCGTGTTCGGTGATTACTGTATCGAGCTTATTAAAAATTGGAGTTACACCGTAAATAATCTCGCGAACAAAGTCTTCGAGGTGCAGATCAAGGCTTTCATCTGCTAATCGTGCTTTGAGAATGTCATGAAGTGAATGTCCAGTCACGTCGTATTCGTATAGAACCTGCAGTGCGATCCCTCTAGCCTTTGTTCTTGATTTCATAATTTATTCAGGCATCTCCGTAATTTATATCTTCAATATGAATATTGATCCTCCCGATGTCCATTCCCACCATTTCAGAAATTGATCGGGCAATCTGAGATTGGATTTTATGGCTTACATCCAATACATTGAAATTCCGCTTTAATACCACATAAATATCAGCATCAACAATATTGTCTTCGACTGAAATAATCACGCCTTCGCTGATGCCTTTCTTAAAGAAATTGTTGACATCTCTTGACCCTGAGGTCAGATGACTGACGCCTTCAACGCCTAATGTGGCGAGCTGCGCGATCGACACAAGAACATCTGGGGCAATTGTGGTTATACCGTATGATTTACTGTTTTTTTCCATTTTCTACTCCACTCAGGTTGTAAAGAGGTGATATTAATCCAAGTTAGTATATTATAACCCGCAACCTACATCATAGGTTTTCATTAAATTGCCATAGGAATGACGAAAAAACTGTGGTTTTGTTCCCACCAGCAGTTAAAAGCTACAGTGCGTATTAGACAACGTACCAGAATCCCAATAAGATAAGGCGATAGTCATCTCATAAGAATCATGGAGACAAATTTGCAAATTTTTCAATAAATGCAAGGGTCATCTCTTCAACGATCTCTTTTTGCTTGTCCAAAAGAATCAGGTGGCCAGATTCTTCCATGATGATCAGTTCTTTATCCAAAGAACCAATATTTTCATTGATGAGTACTGCCCCTATTGGATTTATGGTGTCATCACGCGGACCCTGAAAAATGCGAACAGGTATATGAATTTGAGGCAGTTCTTGCCGCACAATAGCTTGAAACGCATATAAACTGGCTGCCGCTTTAAGGGGAAATGATGTGTAGCTTTGTTGAGGAAGTTGATCCATCGGCGGCTTTTTCTTCATCATTGGCTTGAAAGGCCAAAGGTACTTTGAAAGCCACAAATTATTGATTTTTAAAGCTGGAGCGAACAAAAGAATTCCCAGCAGAGAGGGGTAGAGTGCAGCGAGGCGCAGCGTCAATAAAGCACCCATCGATTCGCCGAGTACAAATACTTTTTGATAGTCTCTTTGCAGCTCCTTCAAGCTGCTTTCGGCTTCACCAAACCAATCCCTCCATCCTGTTTGGTTCATTTCTTCGGGTGATTTTCCATGACCTGGCAATAGCGGTGCTCTAACTGTGTAACCCTTATTAAAAAGGAAAGCCGCCATATCTCTGACTTCAACAGTGGTTGCAGTAAAACCATGCAAGCACAAAACAGCAACCGCACCACCTTTCCAGTAAAAAGGGGTTCCATCGAGGTGGGGGTTTCTCATTTGGTTGTCAGTCATGATCATTACACCTCTCCGTTAGTTTTGGAATACACGCTGTTGCATAGGGGAGGATTGCCACCCGTCCGCCGGAGCTGATTGTATTATTGATTAAATCATCAATCTCCCTAACCGAGGAGAGTGGATTCAGTAAAAGTGATTTGGTTAGTGAAGTAGAAATAGATGAGTAAAATAATATCTGGTGTTTTGTTAATAGTCTAGCAATTTGAAACGCCTTATGCGGTCCAACGGAAAATTCGTTCTCCTCGAACTTCTTGATGACCTCTTCAGCACTATCGACATTTCTCATAAATTCAAGATACCCGTCAGAACCGACCCCTTCGATACATTCAGCGATTAGGATAATTTTTCCCGCGGGTTTGCAAAACAACGAAGCATGTGTCATCGCTTTCTGCGCTTGATACAGGTTAATGTCTTTTGGATATCCTCCTGCAGAAGCCACAACAAGGTCATAAAGACTCTCAATTGGTACCTGACTGATATCATTTACGACCTTAATCCCTGCCTTTATAACATCGCGGGGTTTACCAAAGAATACTTTAACAATTTCCTTACGTTCATTTAAAACTGCATTAAGGGCGAGATTTATGCCCATTAATTCCCCAATTTCCTCAATGTCATTCCGTAATGGATTACGAGCGAAATTTCCCAGTACCGATTGATTATCCAGCAGCAGCTTGTGGTTATGGTTAATTGTCTGCCTTCCTGCCAATCCTATAGCTGCCGATTTGACACCACCTGAGTAACCGGCGAAATGATGTAATTCAATGTCTCCGACGACGATTTTTAGGTCTTTATGAAAGAACTCTTTATTCACAAATACAGGGGTTCCGCGAAAAGTTTTGCCAATTTCGCATAGCTGTGTTTCGTCGTCTGAATTATGTGCGGAAATCTGGATAGTGTTTATAATCTCTTGTGACAAAATAAGTTGATATTCTTCCGGTTTCATCGGTACATGAGTACCTGAGGCGATAAAAATCGTAATCGCGGAGTTTTCAATTCCAAGCGCTTTCAATTTATGGAGCAGGGGAGTCAGAAGCAGTGTGTTAGGTACAGGTCTTGTCTTATCATTGATTGTGATTCCAACGCTCGTTGTCGAGGTGCAATGCTCTAGGATTGTATTTTTGTCAACAGGCGAGTTTATTGCATCAGCTACAGCAGCTGATGGCGTAGGCAGCGGCTTATAAGTTAAGCCAGGAATAAAAATCTCAACACTTGATTTTTCTAGTGTGCAGATTATGTCAAACGTTTGGTTGCCGTAAGGAATTTTTACGATACTCATCTTCATACTTTATATCCCATTGAGAACTGATCTAATTATAACGACAGTTGAAAAATACTGAGACAAATCGCGTCAGGTAGGCTAAGTAAGTTTTGAATAATCGTTTTCAACTCACAAACTAACAAATAAGGTTTGAGAAGATATTCAATCAGGGGAGTCTCTTTGTGCTATAATGAATTTATGGTTTCGATAAGTACTATTATCATAAGCAATAACTAAGGTGATAGGAGAGAATAAATGGACTCTAATTACACCATTCACGATTCAATTAATTCGTATCTTTCTTCTGTTCAACTTGCACGCAGCCCGCGCACGGCGCGAACCTATAAAAACGCGCTTCAATTTTATTCTGACACACTTGTACAAAACGGTATTAACCCCAGTGAAACTCAAGTTGCCAACCTATCAGAAGATACCATTATTCTGATGACGGTTGCGCTTAAAAATCATGCTGCCACAACCGAGCGCTTATATCTCACCGCAGTGTCAGGTTATTTCCAATTTCTGGTTTCAGAGAAAGCTGCGGATATCAACCTTCCCAGAGTTCGCTTGTTAATTCAACAACGCGCCAGAAGACCCGGCCAGCGTTTGCCTCAGTTTCCTGCCTCACAAATCGATCTCATGCTTGAAAAAGCTGACCAGTTACTAACTGTGCCAACAGAAAATATAGCAGACCGCCTGGTAAACCTCCGTGACCGCGCTTTTATGTATACACTGGCTGATACAGGGTTGCGAGTTCACGAAGCCTGCAATTTACGCCGTGGTGATCTCGACTGGAACGAAGGTAAAGCAATGATCATTGGAAAAGGCAACCACGAAGACATTGTACGCTTTTCGACACGCTGCACCAATGCCTTGATGGATTATCTCAAAGAACGTTCTTTTATAGACGGGAATACCGGCAAACCGCTGTCTTCTTTGGCAATATTTGCCCGCCATGATCGTGGCGCGGGACAAAAAACCAAACCAATGACCACAACCACCGGCCGGAATATCATCGCCGCCAGAGTACTGGAGTTCATCGGTCCTGAAGCAGTCGGTACAATAACACCACATTCTTTCCGGCATTATTTTGTTACCCGAGTATTACGCTCATCAGGTAACCTGAAATTAGCACAAGAACTCGCTCGCCATAAAAATATCGCCGTAACCCAAAGATATGCGCATTTATCTGATGACGAGCTGGATAAGGGTTATTGGAAAGCAATCGAAGAAGAATAAAAAAATCCCGCTGAAAGTCAGCGGGATTTATCTATGGACGAGTGTTGATTAGCTTACAACAACTACGTTGTTTGCCTGAAGGCCCTTTGGTCCTTTTTCGATAATGAACTCAACCTGCTGACCTTCTTCGAGGTTACGATAGCCATCACCCTGGATTGCGGAAAAATGCACAAAAACATCTTCTCCACCATCACGAGAAATGAAGCCATAACCTTTGGTTCCATTGAACCATTTGACTGTACCGACGATACGTTCTGACATTACTTTTGCCTCCTATAGCAAACTTACAAAAAATTTTGGATCTATTTCGTTCTGTCGGAGCAGTCAATCAAAAAACAGCCATGGCGCATTCGCTACAGGCTGTCTTTTTTTCCAATCCAGCAAGAACTACTTTGCATCCTACAAACCATATTATATACAATAATGCGAGCTTGTGTCAAGGGATTTTCAGACCAATTTTTATGCAATAAATTAGCCTAATGCTTGTTGTAGGGTTTCTTTGGCTTTTTTGGTTATTTTTCCTCGTTCTTCTGTATTGAGAATTCTTTTACGAATCCTAAAGTTAATTGGGGTAACCTCCAGCAGTTCATCTTCTTTCATGTATTCAATCGCCTGATCAAGCGACATCGGTTGCGGCGGTGTTAAACGGATCTCGATATCTTTGTTAGACGAACGCATATTAGTGAGATGCTTCTTCTTACACACATTCACCGTTAAATCATCTGGTCGCTGTGTTTCACCTACAACCATCCCTTCGTAAACGTCAACCCCTGAATTGATGAATAATGCACCGCGTTCCTCTGCATTTTTTAATCCAAAGGTTGTAGACACACCAGATTCCCAAGCTACGATTGAACTGGACGCTCTGGTATTAATTTGTCCGCAATACTTATCATATCCATCGAAAATAGTGTTCAAAATACCAGTACCACGTGTCAGTGTCATAAATTGATAGCGAAAACCTAATAAACCTCTGGTTGGAATATGAAACCGCAAATGCACTGTGTTATCTACATTGTTTTGCATGTCAAGCATTTTCCCGTGCCGGTTTCCTAAAGCCTCAACCACTGACCCTACTGTCTCTGGGCTGGTTTCCACATGCAGCTCTTCAAACGGTTCTAATAAATCACCATCATCACTATTCTTCAAAATTGCTTCAGGTTTAGAGACTTGAAATTCGTAACCTTCACGTCGCATTGTTTCAATCAAAATAGCTAAATGCAGCTCTCCCCTTCCCGATACGAGAAAAGAATCTGCGCTTTCAGTATCTACTACACGCAATGCAACATTATTCCTGAGCTCACTATACAACCTTTCCCTCAGTTTACGCGAGGTACTCCACTTTCCTTCTCTTCCGGTAAAGGGAGATGTATTGACGCTGAAAGTCATGCGTACCGTTGGTTCTTCAACATGAATTGCAGGCAGTGCGATTGGGTTCTCAGCATCGGCAAGTGTTTCACCAATTTCAATACCTTCCAACCCCGCAATCGCAATAATCTCTCCCGCACTCGCTGTATCAGTTTCAACTTTATCAAGTCCCTGAAACGTGTATAAATATCTGGCTTTGTCTTTATGAATGTTGCCGTTTTTTTCTATTCGAGCGATTGACTGTCCATGCTTGATTGTTCCAGCATGAATCCTACCAACTGCGGTTATACCCCGGTATTCGTCATAACCCAGATTGGTCACAAGCATTTGCAAGGGGGCATCATAATCAACTACAGGTGCAGGAATTGTCTCCAATATGGCTGTAAACAAAGGGCGTAAATCATCTTCGAGCGCTGGAGTGATGCCTGCCTGTTGTGTGATGGCGTTGGCATAAATAATCGGAAAATCAGCCTGTTCATCTGTGGCACCAAGCTCTATGAATAGATCGAAGGTAAGGTTAACAGCCCGTTCAGCATCTGCGCCTTTGCGATCCATTTTATTGATAACAACAATCGCCTTATGTCCTAACTCAAGTGCTTTCTTTAAGACAAAACGAGTCTGAGGCATGGGCCCTTCTGCAGCATCAACCAGTAAGAGTACCCCATCCACCATATTCATCACCCGTTCGACTTCACCGCCAAAATCAGCGTGCCCAGGAGTATCTACGATGTTGATCTTAATTGGTTCTCCAGAGGATGGATCAGGAATGACAATTGCCGTGTTTTTCGCAAGAATGGTAATTCCCCGTTCACGTTCCAGGTCATTTGAATCCATAACCCGTTCCATTACTTGTTGATTTTCACGGAATACTCGTGATTGTTTTAACAACCCATCTACAAGCGTAGTTTTACCATGGTCAACATGCGCAATTATGGCGATATTTCGTATGTTTTCTCGAATTTGATTCACAAATACACCAGTCTCTATCCAAATTTTAACAGGGTAGAATATTATCAGACCGTACCCGAATTGAGAAGGGAGAAATTTCAGAAAATTGTTATAAAATTGCATTATGAGATTAATAAATTCTGATTCATCCACCAATCCACGCATCGGGCTGGTGTTAGGCGGTGGCGGCGCGAGAGGGTTAGCTCACATTGGAGTAATAAAGGTACTTGAGGAGAATCAAATCCCCATATCGTACCTTGCTGGATGCAGCATGGGTGGTTTAATAGGCGCCCTCTATTCAGTTGGCTATAAATCAAGTGAAATTGAAAAGCTTGCGATGAAGTTTTCGAATAATCGGGAAATGCTAAAGGTGATTGACCGTACCCCGACCCGCAAAGGGATTATTTCTGGAATAAGACTACGGAAATATTTTGAGAACTATGTCCCTGAGGATCTGCTCGCTTCAGACACATCCATTCCGTTGATATTAAATGCCGTGGATATCGTTACAGGAAAAGAAATTGAATTAACAGATGGGCGATTGATAGACAATATCATGGCGACCACTTCTGTACCTGGGTTCTTCCCGCCCGTTGAAATAGGACCCTATCGATTGGTGGATGGAGGTATGCTGGATGATGTACCAGTAAAATATCTTACAACCAAACCGCTCGATCTGATAATTGCTGTTGATGTTCATCAGAGTATAGATACATTTGATCTCTCAAACCAAGCTTCTCGTGAACACATTCCTCTCCCCATCCCTCAGTTTATGCAAAACCTCTATCGGGTGGAGATGATCGTAACGACCACATTGATTAAGAAAAATCTGGAGGAATATCCTCCGGATCTCCTAATACAGCCCGAATTGCCAAGCGATGTATCCTTATTCTTTGGCTTTAATAAAGCTGCTGAAATTATTGAAGCGGGTTATCAAGCAATGGCAGATAAGATGCCTGATTTAAAAACTTTGCTGTTTCAGTGATTATTTATTCATGCCGTATTTCAAGAATATCAAATAAACGCCGATTACGATTAAACCGACAGACCCGGTGTTCCCAATAAAACCGAGAGCATTCTCCGGACTGCCGCCAATGTATAAACCTGATCCGACCATAATTAGTATTCCGCCTGGAATTAATGGCCACCAGATGAAACGTTTGTCAATAATCTTTGAAATTACCGTGATCAATATCCAACCCAATGCAAACCAAGCGAGCATAATACCCGTTTTTTGAAGTCCACCGGGGGTTTCGGGGTTACTCCAGCCATAATACAAACCAGACCCAATGGTGATACAAAGCGTGCCTGGGATGATAAAACCGATTTTTCTTTCTACAACTCCCCACAGCAAGAAAACGATTCCTACCGCCAGCAGGCTGAAAAACACATAATCCAGTAATGTGTGCCGACTATAAATAAACTGGTAGGATAATGCCAATGCAACAAATGCAACAATTAATGCCCACCACCCGCGCATTTTTTTACAGAGTCGTAGAACGATAAAGATAGTTGTCCAGGTGAGGCCTTGGATGAGAAATGCTATGCCTATTCGAAACGCATACTCCCAACCGGGTATCGGGACCATCAAGACAAACAATCCCATCCAAAGCCCAGTAAGTATTAATCCGGCAACGCTTAGCCATATTCTTCTCTTCACAAACCCGTATACAACCAAAATAATACTGATGACTGCTGGTATGCTGATGGTAAACCAGATAGATTGATATCTTTGGTCAAGTATAAAAAACAAACCGCTAATAATTAGAATTATGCCAACGATAGGCGCATATTGAACAAGCCTGCCATGAACCGGTTTTGGATTATCGCTTTTCATACAAAAATTCCTTGACTAAAAACTAATTAATCCCAATTCTTTTGCCTTCAACACTGCCTGCATCCGATCACGAACATCGAGCTTGTTAAGTATGTTCGAAAGATGGTTTTTTACAGTGCCTTCGGAAATAAAGAGCATTTCACCAATCTCTCGATTGCTCGCTCCTGTGGCTACGATTCGAAGAATTTCAATTTCTCTGCGAGAAAGCGGTTCAGGAAGTAATTCATTTTCAGATTTCCTAAATGGTTTAGAAATCTTAGAAAATTCAGAGACAACCTTTGCGGTAATGGATGGTAATAAAAAGTATTCTCCGGCATAAGCCGCACGTATGGCTTCCACAAGTTTCTCGGAAGAAACATCCTTAAGCAAATATCCTACAGCACCTGCTCGTAAACCTTCAAATATGTTTTCATCATCATCAAAAGTCGTGAGTACGATCACCTTCACATCATTTCGCAATTGCAGCAATCTCCGAGTCGCCTCGACTCCCCCCAAAATCGGCATGGAGAGGTCCATCAATACAATATCAGGAGAATGGGTCACTGCAAACCGAATTGCTTCTTCTCCATTTGCAGCTTCTCCGATAACTTCGAAATCGTCATACACACTTAGAAGGTTACGCAATGCTTCGCGAAACAATGATTGGTCATCACAGATTAGAATTTTTATATTTTTCATGATATAGGTATCGAAATTCGAACTTCGAACCCTTCGCCGGAATGATTAATTATATTTACCTCGCCATTCAACAACCTGGCTCGTTCTTGTATCCCTAATAAACCAAAACCACTGTGAACTTCTTCAGCCCCTTGCCCATCGTCCCGTACTTCCAGAACTACTACCCCAGGTTGTGAATAATCCAGTTTTAACTCGACCCTTCCGGCATTGGAATACTTTTGTGCATTATTAAGGGTCTCTTGCGCAGTTCGATAAAGTGTCAGGTTAGCTTGCGGTGATAAGATTACCGGCTGTCCTTCAATGTGCAATGAAATTACCATATCAGGATTCCATGAATCTTCCACAAGCTGTCTAATACGGCCTGGTAGATCATCCAGGCTGATGGCATCCTTACGTAAAGCAAAGACAGAATCACGCACATCTACGAGCGCCTGTGAAGTCATTTCTTTTGCCTTTTTAAGCATGGCGCCGGCTTTTTCAGGGTTGTTGCTGATTAATGCATCTGC
>WPCI01252455.1_pt1 | contig 47886 bp, 42 predicted proteins | sample 5399871 | NCBI WGS metagenome assembly WPCI01 (sample SAMN12869469, study PRJNA574797) | sludge metagenome | isolation source: wastewater treatment of pH7 | place: China:Beijing | collected 2019-05-20 | reverse complement strand
CCAACAGCGGCAAGGTGGCGGCTGAAGGAGGCTTGAGCACCTGGGGTGGCGTAGGCCAGTTTGCTGCCAACCAGGCACTGCAAAACGTCACCTCGGCCACGCTCAATAAAGCACTGGGGCAAGACGGTGACTTTGGCGATGTCCTGACCAGCACGCTGGCCAACACCTTTGCTGCGGCGGGTTTTAACTGGGTGGGTGATTTCAGCCAAGAGCTTCAACTCACAGAAAGCGGTTGGGCCAAAATCGGCCTGCACGCCATCATGGGTGGCCTGGCTGCCGAAGCGGCTGGCAGTGACTTCAAAAGCGGCGCACTGGTGGCCGGAGCCAACGAAGCGCTGATCGACACCCTGGCCAGCCAGTACGACAGCATGACTCATGAGCAACGCAGCGGCCTGCTGATCATGAACTCGCAAGTGCTGGGCGTGCTGGTTGCCAGTATGGCTGGTGGCGATGAAAAGGACATGCAAACCGGCGCATGGGTGGCGGGAAATGCAACCCAATATAACTATTTGACACATAATAAACTGAAAGAAATACAAGAATGCTTGGGCGGCACTAGCTGTAACTCCTCGGAACAAAAAGAAGCTATGATTCGGGATGCAGAAGATTTGAGCAAAATGCTTGATCAAGAAATGACCTCTATCTGCTCGGCAAGTCCAAGCAGCGATGCCTGCCGAACAGCAGTACATTCAGCCATTCAGTACGTTGCTATGACTGAAGCTTGGGAACTGATGAATGGTGATGTTTCCAGATCATCAAGAGGTGTGTTTGATCAGTTATACAATAGCCAAGATGCAGAGAAGTGGTTTGGACTGCATTTAAACAGTATAGATAAGCGTGCAGACTTTTTTGGAGCCAGTGATCGGTACGAACAAAGTATTGGCTCAGGCGCTCGGTGGTTTGGTGGGGCGGAGTTTGTTTCTAGGGCACGGTTGACGGGACTGGGTGCAGATGGAAATGCATCATCTTACACCTTTGCTTTAGGCTCGCTTTTGGCCGGTTGGAATGCTATGGATATTTACGAGTGGCGTTCAGAGGCAGGCAGTACTCTTATAAATTCTGGATTTGAAAACTTTAAGGCGCTTTATAATAATGGTGCTGATCCTGTGCGGTGGGATATAAAGCAGCTTAAAGATGAACAGACATCTTTACAGAATGTTCATAATAAGTATCTGATTGATAAAGAAGTATTTACTTCTTTATCTGGTTTTGCTACCGACTCGGAAAAAGTTAGCAGTAAATTTTTAGATAATAGAAGCACCATTTCTGGGGGAGTTGATATTTTAGACTATAAAAGCCGTATTAATTATGGCTGCAAACTGCTTGGGTATGGATTGGCTCAAGGTTGTACGCCATGAAAGTTTACCCTCGTTGGAAAGTTTTTTTTGGCTTTCTTCTTTGTCCGCCTATTGCAGGGATTAGTTATGCTATGTTTTTGACTATCGAGGGGGTACTTTTACAAAATGGAGCGCTTGATTTTTCGTCTACGTATTTTGTGTTTTTGCTTCTAATTGCGATTGGTTCGTTTGGGTTTTATAGTGTTCCTGCCGCCTTATTAGGTATTGTGTATGCTTACTTTAAGCTATTTAAAGGGTGGAGAAGCTTTTTGTTTGTGTTTTTTTTTAGTGGTTTAACTGCACATTTTTGGGGAGTTATTATTGACGCTGTAAGTAGGAATAATGAAGGGTTTCCTTACGTTCTTTTTGGGGGCTACACGCCGGCATTATTAGCTGGCTTTTCTTCTTTATTTGTTTCATTTGTGGTGCTTCCGAAAAAACATGAATTCACAAACACTGAACGTATGGGTTAGTTTTTATGGCTGATATAATGGTCTCCATTGTATTTTAAGAACATACAAAGCGTCAGTCAAACCAGCGATCCCCTGAAAGGCTATGCTGTGCTGTGCTGTGGCAGGCCGCTGGCCTGACAGCCGGTGTTTACGACAAATGGACTGGCACGCAAACCGGTCCAAGCAACACCGGTGCCGTGTCCAACAACACCGGCGTGCTGGCCAATAGCGGCAAGGTGGCTGCTGAAGGAGGCTTGAGCACCTGGGGTGGCGTAGGCCAATTTGCCGCCAACCAGGCACTGCAAAACGTCACCTCGGCCACGCTCAACAAGGCGCTGGGGCAAGACGGTGACTTTGGCGATGCCCTGACCAGCACGCTGGCCAACACCTTTGCTGCTGCGGGTTTTAACTGGGTGGGTGATATCAGCCAGACGCTGGACCTGAAAGAAAGTGGCCTGGCTAAAATCGGCCTGCACGCCATCATGGGTGGCCTGGCTGCCGAAGCGGCTGGCAGTGACTTCAAAAGCGGCGCACTGGTGGCCGGAGCCAACGAAGCGCTGATCGACACCCTGGCCAGCCAGTACGACAGCATGAATCATGAGCAACGCAGCGGCCTGCTGATCATGAACTCGCAGGTGCTGGGCGTGCTGGTGGCCAGCATGGCCGGTGGTGATGAGGAAGATATGCAGATAGGTGCTTCGGTTGCTGGAAATGCAACCAAATACAACTGGGAGCTGCATCTGCTACAAGGGATGATGACCTATAGACAGGCGGCCGGCCCAGCATCTGCAGGAGCAAGGCGTATCACCAGAGGACATGACGGGTGCTTTGCAAGTGATGGCATATTTATGAGATTTGCAAGTGAAAAAATGTCTTCTATATGGGCGGGACTTGGTCTTCTAGCGTTTGGAGTGGTTCTTGCTGTTTCTAGCTATTATTCATCCAGAAGCTTTCCGCTTATTCATAAGCTGCAAGATGCCAGCGGGACTGTTCTGTCAGTTGTTCCGGCTACGAAGAATCGATCTGCAAAGATAGAGCTATCATCTTTTAATAAGCCGGCCATTCTTTATGGATTTAATAGGCGTTGTGGAGACTCTAGAGCTTTGAGGAAATTAATCGGCCAGCCTGTTCAGGTCAAGTTTGAATATAGTGGACGACAAATTTATATTTATCAGATTAAGCAGTACGGTAGAATGATCTGTAGTTATCAGTCAGTGCAGGCTAACAGAATGGACGATATTAGGTTTGGGCGCTGGTTTTCTTTTATTCTTATTGGTATCGGCTTACTTTGTGTGTTACATCAGGTTGCCGAGGGTGAAATAGATGATAAAAGCTCTGTTGATCGTAGATAGAGGCTCTACGTTACCGACATTTTTCTGTTGAAGAAAGATAACTTTAGAGTAACATGGGGCATAACTAAGGCAGTAAAAAGTTATGCTTTTTGTTTTGATAGGCCTAGCTTTTAGTTTTCAGAATTTAGTCCAGTTGACTTGAAGCAGTTAACTTCACAGCTCACGAACCATGAAGAGCCGATGTTGCAGCCAGCTGCTCTACACACCTGTTGCGCTCCGGGTCCTGCAAGTGTCGGTCACCGGCCAGGCTGGACCAGTGCGGCTGGCTGCGAGCTGCTTTAAGCGGTGCCGGCAGTTGTTCTTGCCGGGCCGCTATATCGGCGATTTGGATGCTTGCGCTGGCGGCGTGGCCGCGTTTGCGCAGTATTTCCAGCAGGTGCAGCTGGCGTGCTTGCAGCAGCAACAGGATGGCATCGCTGACGGTCAGCTCTTCGTGGCCCTGTGCCAGATGCAGCATGCGCTTGCCATAGCGGCGTGACCACTGCGCTGTGCCGCCAATCAGGCCGCCGAGCAAGGTACCCATACCCAGGGAAAAGCCACCGGTCATGACGTCGATGCCGAAACCGACAGCCGCACCGGCAGCCGCGCCACTGCCCAGCTTGATGCCGGCATCGGCCAGCGCCTCGCTGCTGAACAGGTCGGTGGACCAGCGGCCCGATTCTAGCGGCACCTCTGCGGCGCTGACTTCATTCTGGTCAAAGGCGTAAATATCCAGCAGCCGGGCAGTACAGGCCTGTTCGCGCTGGCGTACCCATTGCTGCAGGTGTTGCAGTTCGCTGGCGGCCTGTTCGGGCCTGACAGCTAGGCGGGCGGCGGCGACATCCACCAGCAATCCGGCGATTTGCAGCCGGGCCGCCTGGGCCCGCTGTCGACCTTGCTGCTGGTGCCAGGCCTGTAGTTCCTGCAGGGCGGCGCGGTGATCCTGGCGCAGCAGCGCCAGACTGTCATAGAGCCCCTGCTCACCATCTTCCGGTGGGCTGACGCTGTCAAAGCAGATAACGGCATGCAGGCTCAGCCGGGCCAGCGCTTCGCGCCAGGCAGAGGTTTGCTGCTGCGGGCTGTGAGTAAAATTGAGTACCGGCAGTAACGGCTTGCCACACATGTTGAGCAAGGCCAGCTCGTCACGGTATTTGGCCAGTACCGGTTCGCGAGCGTCGATCACGTACAGGGCTGCATCGGATTTGAGCAGCTGGCGCAGCACCTTGGCTTCCTGTTCGAAGCGCTGGCCGGCTGCGTTGCTGGAAAGAAAAAGCTCGATGCGTGCAGGGCCATCCAGTGCAGGGCCGGTTTCTGTCAGCTGACCTATATAGGCCAGCAGTGCCATGGCGTCTTCCAGGCCCGGAGTGTCGTACAGGTCCAGTACCGGCTGGCTGGCGGTGCCCAGCCGGACCCGCTCGACGTGACGGGTGGTGCTGTGACGGTGGCTGACTTCACCGAAGCTGCTATCACGGGTCAGGGTGCGCAGCAGCGAGGTTTTGCCGACGTTGGTATGGCCAACCACGGCCAATTGCATGACGGGTGTTTTAGGCATGAGGGCTGCTTCCTGTCGTCAGCCAGGGAGCGCTGGTGCTGTGAGCGACTTGCAGCTCTTTGAGTGCCTGTTGCCAGCCGGACAGCCGTTGCGGGTCCTGTTCGGCATGCAGCAGCCAGACCTGCAGGTTGCAGCTGCGGGCCAGTTCGCTGATGAAATGCAGACTGCCACGGTCTGGCGAGCGGCGGCTGTCGCAGGCCAGCACCAGTGCTTGCCCGGGTTGGGCTGCCAGTTGTTCCAGCAGGGCCTGCTGGGCTGTGTAGCCATCCAGATTGCCCAGTTGGTGCAGGGACGCGGGCGGCTCCAGCGGCCATTGCAGAGGATCCTCAAGTTCCAGCCCGGCGAGCAGGGCATGGCTGTGTGTGCTGCTGGCGGTTGCCGGTTCGGGCTGCGGTATCTGTTGCGGTGCCGGGTCGATAATCTGGCCGCTTTGCACTGCAGATTGCAGGCGGGCATGCAGGTAGGCCCAGTCGGCGGAGTTTTCATCCAGCTGTAGCCGCTGTTTACCGCGCTGCCAGCGCCACTGGAAAAACATTGCCAGCAACAGGCGGGGCAGCAGACCGTAGACCACCAACACACCCATCAGCCAGCTGGCCCAGGTGCGGCGGGACAGTTCGTCGCTCAGCAGCTGTTCGCCGCTGGCGCGGATCAGCCCGGCATCGGGGAGGGCAAAGCCGAGCCACTGCCCGGGCCAGCCCAGAATCTGTATCAGGCTGACAAAGCTGTCCGGCTGGGCAATGGTGGTCTCCCAGACGAAGGCGTAGCGGTGCGTGCCAAGCAGCATCAGAGAGGCCAGCAGGGCAGTGAGCAGAACCAGCAGCCACCAGCCGTGTGCCAGCCGGCTCAGGGCGGCGGGCAGCAGGTGCCGGCGACCCAGCAGGCTGAGCAGTGCGCTGGTTAGTCGGGCGGCGTGAGGACTACGGCTGATACGTCCGGTCAGGTCCAGTGGCAGTTGCATGAACCAGGAGGGTTGCCCGGGGCGAAACAGCATGCCGGCCAGCCAGAACAGTAATGTAACCAGATGCAGGCCCAGCAGTCCGAATAATGCCCAGACTACATTGATGGTGTCGGCCTGCCGGCTCAGGGCAGTACTGGCCAGTCCGTAGCCGGTCAGCAGGGCCAGCGCGGTCAGCGCCAAGCCCAACCAGCGGGCGGCGCTCAGCCAGTTCTGCAGTGCGCCGGTCAGCCCTTGCTGGCGGGCCAGCGTCAGGTTGCGCAGCTCGATACGCTGTTGCAGCGACTGACCCTGTTGACGGGCCAGACGGCAGGCTTCGCTGTCTTCCAGCAGGGGATGATGCTGCTCATGCAGGCGGATGCCTTCGCATAGCCACAGGCGTTGCAGGGGGGAAAGCTGCTCCAGATCAGGGGCAGCCGAAGCGGTGTTATGCATAAATTATATAAAGCATTGTTCAGAACCTGTTTAAGCGGCATCATGACGCTCATGTTGAATAAAGCAGAGCCTGTCGATGTCGAGTTTGCCTTTGTGTCTTATTGTAGCCGCTACCCGTAACCGGGTCATAGGTCGTGATAATGCCATGCCCTGGCACCTACCTGAAGACTTGCGCTATTTCAAGGCGCGGACACTGGGCAAGCCGGTGATCATGGGACGGAAAACCTGGGAGTCGCTGGGCCGCCCGCTGCCGGGCCGGCTTAACATTGTGGTCAGCCGCCAGCCGGACTTGCAGCTGGACGGGGCCGAGGTGTTTGCTGACCTGACCGGCGCGGTTGAACGTGGCCGGAAATGGGCGGAGGAGCAGGGCGTGGACGAGGTGATGCTGATCGGCGGCGGCCAGCTTTATCACCAGGCACTGGCACAGGCCAGCCGGGTGTACCTGACCCGCATCGAGCTGGAACTGGAAGGTGATACCTGGTTTCCGCAGCTGCCGTTTGACGAGTGGCAGCGTGTGGACGCCCAGCCGCAACCGGAACAGGATGGCCGACCGGCCTATACCTTCGAAGTGTGGGAACGCCGGGAGCCGGCGCAGTAGGCGGCAGATAAAGAGTTGCCTGTAGGTGCGAATTTATTCGCACATGTGCCATGCGTGTGCGTAGCGTTTTGTATGAAGGGGCTTGCCCCTGAGCGAGGCTTAACGCTTTCTCAGGAACAAGCCCCTTCTGTTTTTCCTGTGCGAATAAATTCGCACCTACAAGATGGAAAGACCGATCAGGCGGTGCATTGTTTCAGGTAGCCGGCTGCATCCAGCAGTTGTTCGATTTTTGCCGGATTCGCAGGCTGCATGCGATAAAACCAGCTCTGGTACGGGTGGGTATTGATGCCTTCCGGCGCGTCCACCAAGCCCTCGTTGACCTCGGTGACCGTGCCGCTGATGGGCGCGTGATAGTCCGAAGCGGCCTTGACCGACTCGACCACGCCAGCCACCTGGCCGGCGGTCAGCTGGCTGCCCTGTTCGGGCAGTTCCAGGTAGACGATGTCTCCCAAGGCTGCCTGGGCATGGTCGGTAATGCCGAGGGTTACGGTACCGTCGGCTTCCAGGCGGAGCCATTCGTGGGTGGCGGCATAACGGAGTTCTTCGGGTGCAGTACTCATGGCGATAGTCTCTTGTTGTTGATTGTCAGATCAGAATCTTGCCGTGACGGACAAAGCGCGGGCGCACAATCCGTACGGGGAACCAGCGACCGCGAATTTCCACTTCGCCGCGCTCGGCTGTGTTGACCGGTACCCTGGCCAGCGCAATGGCCTTGCCCAGGGTGGGAGAAAAGCTGCCGCTGGTGATGGTGCCTTCACCGACGCTTGCGATGCGCACGGGCTGGCCATGGCGCAGCACACCGCGCTCTTCAAGCACCAGGCCGACCAGTTTTTCGCTGATGCCGTCAGCCAGCTGTTGCTCCAGTGCGCTGCGGCCGATGAACTCGCGCTCTGCCGGCTCCATTGCCACCACATGATGCATGTTGGCCGAGTAGGGACTGATGTGCTCGTCCATGTCGTTGCCGAACAGGGTGAAGCCGGCCTCAAGGCGCAGGGTGTCGCGGGCACCGAGGCCGATGGGGGTAATGCCGGCACCGATCAGTTCGTTGAAGAAGTCCACCGCCTGGCTGGCCGGCAGCAGTATCTCGATGCCGTCCTCGCCGGTGTAACCGGTACGGCTCAGGAACCAGTCGCCGTCACAATGGCCGTGATAAGGCTGCAAACCGCCGATGATCTGTACACGGCCGGAGTTGAGCACGCTGCCCAGACGTTCGATGGTATTCGGGCCCTGCACGGCAAAGTGGGCCAGATCGTCGCGCGGGCGGATGGTCACGTCCAGTCCGGCGGCATGCTGTTGCAGCCAGGGTTGCACTTTATCGCGGGTGAAGGCGTTGTTGATCAGGCGGAAGCCGTCATCCATGCGGAACACGATCAGGTCGTCAATCACCCCTCCCTGTTCGTTAAGCATGGCGCTGTAATGGCCGGCACCGGCTTTCTGCAGCAGGGTCACATTGTTGCTCAGGACCTTAAGCAGCAGTGATTCGGCATCGGGGCCGGTAATGTCCGTGGTGCTCATGTGCGAGGCGTCAAAGACCCCACAGTCGTTGCGTACCTGGTGATGCTCTTCAACCTGGGAGCCATAGTGCAGGGGCATTTCCCAGCCGTGAAAATCGATCATTTTGGCACCCAGAGCCAGGTGCATGTCATACATAGGGGTGTGTAGTCCCATGGGAACTCCTGATGGGCTTTGACTATGCCAACAATGCAATCCGCTGGTACAGCGTGTACCGGCTGCATCGCCAGGCTGCAAGTATAACCTTTAGCTGCGGGGCTTCAAATTTTTCCTGAACTGCTCCCGCCGTGCCGTGCCATCCGGCGGGATGGCGTGTGTTGTCGGGATCATTTGCGGGCCGGCCATAACAGGCTGCAGACGAACCAGGCGGCGGCGCACACCACGATCGAAGGCCCGGCTGGCGTATCCAGATGCCAGGACATGGCCAGCCCGGCGCAGACCGCGGCCATGCCCAGCAGGGTAGCGATCAGCACCATCTGTTCGGGGCTGCGGGCATGCCGCTGGGCGGTGGCGGCAGGGATGATCAGCAGCGAAGTGATCAGCAGCACGCCGACAATCTTCATCGCCACACCGATCACCAAGGCCATCAGCAGCATCAGGGCCAAACGCAGGCCGGCTACCGGCACGCCCTCGACCCGGGCCAGTTCTTCATCCACGGTCATGGCCAGTAACGGCCGCCACAGCCACAGCAGGCCCAGCAATACCAGCATGCTGCCGGCGAGGATGCCGATCAGGTCACTGCCGGTGACCGAGAGCAGATCGCCAAACAGATAGCCCATCAGGTCCACCCGCACCGACTCCATGAAGCTGAGGGTGACCAGGCCCAGTGACAGGGTACTGTGTGCCAGAATGCCCAGCACCGTGTCCGAGGCCAGTGGCTGGCGTTGTTGCAGGGTAACCAGCAGCAGGGCCAGCAGCAGGCTGCTGATCACCACCGCCAGTGCCGGCTGCACATCCAGCAGCAGACCGATGGCCACACCGAACAGTGCCGAGTGCGACAGGGTATCGCCAAAGTAGGCCATGCGTCGCCAGACCACAAATGCGCCCAGCGGGCCGGCCACCAGTGCCAGCGCCAGACCAGAGAGCAGGGCGTAAAGAAGAAACTCAGGCATGGGTGCAGTCCGGTCCGTGGTCGTGGGGTTTGCTGTCGTCCAGCACGCAGCCGTGCAGGTCGTGCTGATGGTCGTGGGCGTGGTGATAAACCGCCAGATCCCGCGCTGCCTGGTCGCCAAACAGGGCAACGAAGGCCGGATGGTGGCTGACCTGTTCCGGCTGGCCGCTGCAGCACAGGTGACGGTTGAGGCACAGCACGCGGTCGGTGGCGCGCATCACCAGATGCAGGTCGTGAGAGACCATCAGTACGCCGCAGCCATAGCGTTCGCGCAAACGGCCAATCAGGTTGTACAGCTCCAGCTGGCCGTTGACATCGACACCCTGTACCGGTTCGTCCAGCACCAGCAGCTGCGGCTTGCGCAGCAGGGCGCGGGCCAGCAGCACCCGTTGCAGTTCGCCACCGGAAATGCGCTGTAGCGGGCTGTGATACACCTTGAGTGCACCGGTTTCCTGCAGAGCGGTTTTGATCTCTGCCGCCTTGACGCCCGGCACCAGTTGCAAAAAGCGTTTCACCGTCAGGGGCAGGGTGGCATGTACTGCCAGCTTTTGCGGCATGTAGCCGATGCGCAGTCTGGGCGTGCGCCAGAGTGTACCGCTGTCCAGTGGCAGCAATCCGAGCAGCACCCGTACCAGCGTGGTCTTGCCGGAACCGTTGGGACCAACTAGGGTGACGATCTCGCCCTGCTGCAACTCCAGGCTGACGTCTTCCAGGGCGGGTTGACCGGCAAAACTGACGCAGCCATGTTCAAGCCGGATCAATGGCTGGCTCACGCGTGCCCCCTGCAGGGTGCGCACACTCCGGACACTTCGACGACTTGTTGTTCGACCAGAAAGCCCAGCTCGGCTGCTGTCTGCTCCACCGCTTCGTCAATGGCGTCATGCGGCAGCTCGCGGGCTACCTTGCAGAGCCGGCAAATCAGGAAATGGCCCTGGTGGGCCTGGTGCGGCCGGTCGCAGCCGATGAAGGCATTGAGTGAGGCGAGCCGGTGGATCAGGCCGTTGTCGAGCAGAAAGTCCAGTGCCCGGTAGACTGTGGGCGGCGCTGCCGGGCGGCCGTCCTCCGCGCTGAGTTGCGCCAGAATGTCATAGGCTCCCAGTGGCTGGTGGCTTTGCCAGACCAGTTCCAGTACCCGTTTGCGGATGGGGGTCAGCCGCAGGCCGCCACGGTTACACAGCTCGACGGCAGTGGCCAGTGCCTGCTCGATGCAGGCCTGGTGCCCATGATGCGGGCACGGAGCGGCTGGAGGAGAAATATTTTTTGACATGACTTGATTATTTCCAGAATTGAAACGTTATTATATAACAACTTTTGACTGAGGAAACCTCCGTGTACCGTTTTTTACCCATGATTGTATTGCTGGCCTGTAGCCAGTCCGTGCTGGCAGCGCCTGAAGTGCTGACCAGTATTCAGCCGCTGCAGCTGATTGCCCAGCGCATCCTGGGCGAGCAGGGCCGCAGCGAGGTGCTGTTGCCGCCGGGAGCTTCGCCGCACGCGTTCAGCTTGCGCCCCTCTGACAGCAAGCGCTTTGCCCGGGCGGACGCGTTCTTCTGGATTGGTCCCGATATGGAAAATTTCCTGCTCAAGTTGGTCGACAGCCGGCCACAGCACAGCCATGCCATGCAGCAGCTGCCGGGGCTGGAGTTGCTGCATTACGATCAGGAACATAACCACGATCACGATCACGATCACGATCACGATCACGATCACGATCACGATCAGGAACATAATCACGATCACGATCACGATCACGATCACGATCACGATCACGACCACGATCACGACCACGACCACGACCACGACCACGGGCATGACCATGACCATGACGAACATGTCGGCAAGGCGCAGTCCGGGCTCAGGCAGCACGATCACCACCATCAGCCCGGCGGGCTGGATGCGCACCTGTGGCTGTCCACCGCCAATGCTCGGGTAATCGCAGCGTTCATGGCGCAGGAGTTTGCCCGTCTGCATCCGGCGGCGGCTGAGCACTACCAGGCCAATCTGCAGGCGTTCAACCACGAGCTGGGTACACTGGATGTGGAGCTGCACGAACTGCTGCAGCAGGTGCGTGGCAAACCGTTTTTTGTCTTTCACGAGGCCTTCAATTACTTCGAGCACAGTTATGGCCTGCAGCATACGGGCGTGTTTGCGCTGAGTGCCGAGGTCCAGCCTGGCGCCCGGCATGTGCAGGACATGCGTGAAGCGCTGGAACAGGCCGGTGCCAGCTGCATCTTCACCGAGCCTCCGGCGCCGCCACGGCTGGCGCACAGCCTGGCCAGGGGGTTGACGGTACACCTGCAGGAACTTGACCCGCTGGGCAGTCGGGCCGACAGCTATGCCGGGCTGATGCGTAGCATGGCGGCAGCCATGCACCAGTGCCTGGAGCCGCTCTAGCTGTTGTCAGGCGGAGCCTGCTCGGGGACAATAGGCCGTCATTTTTCTCAAGCAGGGCCTGATCATGAAAAAAGCACTTTGCGCCGCCGCCATGGTTGCCGCCGTTACCACCGCCGCCTGTGCCGCCGTTTCCCAGCAAAAGCTGGCTGATGTCGCCCCTTATCCGGCTGCGCAGGAAGGCTACCAGCGTCATGTGATCTGGCTGCCACAACAGGCTGACGAAGACCTGTACAAACTGGAAATCGTCCCTGGGCAGCTGATGCAGACCGACTGTAACACCCGCGCCATGGCCGGCACCCTCAAGGAGCGCACCCTGGAAGGCTGGGGCTATACCTATTACGAGTTGAGTGATGTGCAAGGGCCGATGAGCACCATGATGGCCTGTCCGGACAACAGCACCGTGGAGGCCTTCGTGCCGGTGCGCGGTGACGGCACCTTCCTGCGTTACAACAGCAAGCTGCCGGTGGTGGTGTATGCGCCGGACAACATCGAAGTGCGTTACCGCTTCTGGGCGGCCGACACCGTACTCAAGGTAGCCGGGAAAGAATAATGTAGGTGCGAATTTATTCGCACAAAATATTCGGGCTCCCTGCGCGAATACATTTGTACAGAGCAAGGCTGCCGGCTGCCGCAACAGGCAGGCAGCCAAAGGAACACAAGTGATCGAATTTCAACAGGTCCACAAGGCCTACACTGTACAGGGCCGGCAGATCCCGGCGCTGCAGCCCACCGATCTGCATGTCCGGCGTGGTGAGGTCTTTGGCCTGATTGGCCACTCCGGTGCCGGTAAAAGCACCCTGCTGCGCCTGATCAACCGGCTGGAAGAACCCAGCGGTGGCCGTATCATCATCAATGGCATCGAGGTGACCGCGCTGGATGCAAATGGTCTGCGCAGTTTTCGCCGCTCCGTGGGCATGATTTTCCAGCATTTCAATTTGTTGGCCTCGAAAACCGTGGCCGAGAACATCGCCATGCCGATGAAACTGGCTGGCGGGCACAGCAGCGCTGACATTGCGCAACGGGTCCGTGAATTGCTGGTGCGGGTCGGACTGTCCGAGCACGCGCAGAAATACCCGGCGCAGCTGTCCGGCGGCCAGAAGCAGCGTGTCGGCATTGCCCGAGCGCTGGCAACCGGGCCGGACATTCTGCTGTGTGACGAAGCTACCAGCGCGCTGGACCCGCAAACCACGGCCCAGGTGCTGCAATTGCTGGCCGAAATCAACCGCGAACTGGGCCTGACCATTGTGCTGATTACTCACGAAATGGACGTCATCCGCCGCGTCTGCGACCGGGTCGGCGTGATGGATGGCGGCGTGATTGTCGAGCTGGGTGATGTCGCCGATGTCTTTTTGCACCCGCAACATCAGACCACGCGCCGCTTTGTCCAGGAAAGCGATGAGGACAGCCAGGGTTCTGACGAAGACTGGCAGCAGGTGCAGGGCCGCATTCTACGCCTGACCTTTTTGGGCGATATCACTTACGCACCCATCTTGGGTCAGGTAGCGCGTGAAACCGGCATTGACTACAGCATCCTGACAGGACGTATTGGCCGCATCAAGGATCAGCCCTGCGGCCAGCTGACCCTGGCGCTGACAGGCGAGCAAACAGGGCAAGCTGAACAGCTGCTGGCAGAGGCCGGCGTCACCATCGAAGTGGTACGACCATGAATGAACTCTTTGTTAATATTTACTGGGATCAGGTGTGGGAAGCGACGCTGGATACTTTCTGGATGCTGGGTGGCTCGCTATTTTTCAGCGTACTGCTGGGCTTGCCGCTGGGCGTATTGCTGTTTCTTACCGGTCCTAGGCAGATGTTTGACCGTCCGGTGTTCTATGCCGTTCTGTCCTTTGTGGTCAACGTCTTGCGCTCGCTGCCCTTTATCATTCTGTTGATCGTCATGATGCCGGTTACCCGGTACCTCACTGGCACCACCTTGGGCATTGCTGGTGCCATACCGCCGCTGGTGGTGGGCGCCATGCCCTTTTTTGCCCGCCTGGTGGAAACCGCGCTGCGCGAAGTGGACCGCGGCATCATCGAAGCGACCCAGTCTATGGGTGCGAGCACCAGACAGATCATCTGGAGTGCCCTGCTACCCGAAGCACGTCCCGGCATCATCGCCGCCATCACCGTAACCGCCATAACCCTGGTGTCCTACACCGCCATGGCCGGTGCCGTAGGAGCTGGCGGGCTTGGTGACCTCGCCATTCGCTATGGTTACCATCGCTACCAAACGGATGTGATGGTGGTTACGGTCGTGCTATTGTTGGTGCTGGTACAAATCCTGCAAATGCTGGGCGACCGCCTGGTGGTGCACTTTTCCCGCAAATAAGAATGGTCTGCAGCCTGTGCAAGTTGCCGGGTGCCGGACGAAAACCCAAGGAGTCTTCAATGAAAAAAACACTGTTGCTGGCCGCCGCCGTACTGAGCGCCTTTTCCCTGACTGCGCAAGCTGAAAAGCTGCAGGTTGCCGCCACACCGGTGCCGCACGCCGAAATTCTCGAATTCGTTAAGCCGGCACTGGCCGAACAGGGCGTTACCCTTGAAGTCAAGGTGTTTACCGACTACGTTCAGCCCAACATCCAGGTATCTGAAGGCCGCCTGGATGCCAACTTCTTCCAGCATCTGCCATACCTTGAAGAGTTCAACGAAAGCCGTGGCACTCGCCTGGTGAGTGTGGCAGGCGTGCATGTTGAGCCCTTTGGTGCATACTCGCAGAAGGTGAAGCGACTGGATGAGCTGAAATCCGGCAGCAAGGTGGCCATTCCTGGTGATGCTACCAACGGCGGTCGTGCACTGCTGTTGTTGCAGTCCAGCGGTGTGCTGAGGCTGAAAGAGGACGCAGGCATTGCCGCCACCCCGCGTGATGTAGCGGACAACCCCAAGCGTCTGCGTTTGATTGAGCTGGAAGCTGCCTTACTACCCCGTGCCTTGCAGGAAGTGGATCTGGCGCTGATCAACACCAACTACGCTCTGGAAGCCGGTCTGAACCCGCAGAAGGATGCGCTGGCAATCGAGGGTGCCGACTCTCCTTATGTCAACATCCTGGTGACCCGCGAAGACAACCAGCAGGCCGAAGCCGTGCAGAAGCTGGTGCAGGCACTGGGCAGCGATGCAGTGCGTGATTTCATCAATGAAAAGTACAACGGTGCCGTCATTCCGGTGTTCTGAGTCTCTGTTCCGGGGCGGCTTTCTGCCGCCCCTTTTCGTTCACCTGCAACCAAAGGATGCAGGCTGGCGCGTCATGCAAACGTCTAATGTCTGGTGCGATTGGCACTATCTTGGCTTACTTGATTGCTATCAAGCACATTTGCAACATTAAGTTTCTATGATGAACCTGCAAATTTTCCCAGGAGGCATCGCATCATGTCTGAAACATTCACCAAAGGTATGGCGCGGAATATTTATTATGGAGGCAGTCTGTTCTTCATTTTGGTGTTCCTTGCGTTGGCATACCACACAGAGAAAACCATTCCCGAGCGTACCAATGCTGATCAGCTGACAGAGGCGGTGATTCGCGGAAAACACATTTACGAGTCCAACAACTGCAGCGGCTGTCACTCCCTGCTGGGTGAGGGTGCATACTTTGCCCCCGAACTGGGCAACGTATTCCATCGTCGCGGCGGCGAAGCAGGCTTCAAGTACTTCCTGCCCGCATGGATGAAGGCGCAGCCGACCGGTGTTCCCGGCCGTCGCCAAATGCCGCAATTCAACCTGACCGATCAGCAGCTGTCCGACCTGACCGAGTTCCTGGAGTGGACTGCGAAAATCAACACAAACGACTGGCCACCCAACATCGAAGGCTGATGCCTGGATGATTTGTTGCTTGTTTGTGCAAATTTGAATTGCCTGTAAGTTGGAGGACGGATTATGTCCAGTCAAACCCTGTTCAAATTTGAGTCACAGAAGGTGGCCAAACCCTATTTTGTGTTTGCGCTGATGCTTTTTGTGGGTCAAATCCTGTTCGGCCTGATCATGGGCCTGCAGTACATCATCGGAGACTTCCTGTTTCCGCTGCTGCCTTTTAACGTTGCCCGCATGGTGCACACCAACCTGCTGATTGTCTGGTTGCTGTTCGGCTTCATGGGTGCGGCCTATTACCTGATTCCGGAAGAAGCCGACCGCGAGCTGCACAGCCCGAAACTGGCCATCCTGATGTTCTGGGTATTCGCCGCTGCCGGTGTGCTGACCATTCTCGGCTACCTGTTCGTGCCTTATGCCACTCTGGCCGAAATGACCGGTAACAACATACTGGCCACCATGGGCCGGGAGTTCCTTGAACAACCCTTGCCAACCAAGGTGGGGATTGTCGTGGTCGCCCTGGCATTCCTGTACAACGTTGGCATGACCGTGCTGAAAGGCCGCAAGACTGCCGTCAACGTGGTACTGATGACCGGTCTGATCGGTCTGGCGCTGCTGTTCCTGTTCGCCTTCTACAACCCCGAGAACCTGTCCCGTGACAAGTACTACTGGTGGTACGTGGTTCACCTGTGGGTTGAAGGTGTCTGGGAACTGATCATGGCTTCCATCCTGGCCTACGTCCTGATCAAGATCACCGGTGTTGACCGTGAAGTGGTCGAGAAGTGGCTGTACGTCATCGTTGCCCTGGCGCTGATCTCCGGCATCCTGGGTACCGGTCACCACTACTTCTGGATTGGTGCACCTGGCGTCTGGCTGTGGGTCGGTTCGATCTTCTCCACCCTGGAGCCACTGCCCTTCTTCGTGATGGTGCTGTTCGCCTTCAACATGATCAACCGTCGCCGCCGTGAGCACCCGAACAAGGCTGCCGCCATGTGGGCCATGGGTACTGCCGTGATGGCATTCCTGGGCGCTGGCGTGTGGGGCTTCCTGCACACCCTGGCTCCGGTCAACTACTACACCCACGGTGCGCAGATCACTGCGGCACACGGTCACATGGCCTTCTACGGTGCCTACGCGATGATCGTCATGTGCATCATCTCCTACGCCATGCCCAAGCTGCGCGGCATTGGTGAAGCGCCAAGCAACAAGGCCCAGATCATGGAGCTGTGGGGCTTCTGGCTGATGACCATCAGCATGGTCTTCATCACCCTGTTCCTGACTGGTGCCGGTGTGGTTGAAGTCTGGCTGCGTCGTTTGCCTGAAAGCGGTGCTGCCATGTCCTTCATGGATACCCAGGACCAGCTGATGCTGTTCTACTGGCTGCGCCTGATCTCCGGCGTGGGCTTCCTGATCGGCCTGATCTGCTACCTGCTGAGCTTCAAGAAGAGCTTGCAGACTGCTGCAGATGACCGTCCGGTGCCTCTGCCCGCAGAGACAGCCTGATAGCTGAGTGAAACTACGCCGGGTTCGCCCGGCGTAGTTTTTTCAGGGGCTTTCGTAGAGCCATCCGGTAGATGGCTGCATGAAGATTCCTGGAACCTGTAGTTCCGGCAGTTGTATCGAGAGGTGACATTCCATGAGTTTTGCCATTGAAGTGGAAGAATGGGCCGGCAGTGTCTGGCACAAGTTCATCACCCGCAGGGCTGATCCCGAGTTTCCCGAGGCCAGAGTCGAACTGGAGCCGCTGCAGAACGGGCTGGCATTGCTGTTTCGTGCCATGGGTGGCGGCCACGAGGTCAGCCTGGAGGCGGCCCAGGCGCGACAGATGATGGTCAAACGCTCCTTCCTGCAGAAGGTTGCAGGTACCGCGCAGCAGCTCACCGTAGCCTGGCGTGATGCGCAAAGCGTGCGCTTGCCGGCCACTGTGGCCACCTATCCGGACGAGCGCCTCAATCAGGAGCTGTACCGCTGGCTGACCATTCTGGCCGCGCATGCCGGCCCCATGCAGCATTGGGGGCGCGACAACCAGCGCTGGGTACTGGAGTTGATGGAGACCTATCCGGCATTGCACAAGCGCTATACCGAGCTGGTGCTGGCTCACCTGGCCCTGCGCCCCGACCCGAAAGAGCTGCCGCCTGCCGAGGCCGCGCTGGAAAACGCCATTCGCCAGGCATTGCTCAAGCCGGGCACCGTTGACGAGTTCCCCGGCAGCGAACGCGCGCCCTGGCCGGTTGCCCTGTGGCTGTACCCGCCACTCAACCTTGGCAACCCGCAACAGACCCACTGGAACGAAGAGGAAGATGGCGACCTGCTGGGCAAGGCACAGGGCGAGGGCAAGGCTCCGCGCAAGCAGGCACGACGGGTTGATGATCACGCCGGCAAGCAGGGGCTACTGGTATTCCGGCTGGAAAACCTGTTCACCTGGACCGAACACGTGGATCTGGACCGCTGCGGTGATGACGACGATGACATCGATGCGGCCCGTGCTGCCGATGACCTGGACGAGATCACCGTATCCAAGAAGCGCAAGCGCAAGGGCGGCGGCCTCAAGCTTCACCTGGACCTGCCACCAAGCGATATTGACGACATTCCATTGGGCGAGGGCATCAAGATGCCCGAGTGGGATTACCGTCGCAACGAGCTGGTCAAGGACTTTGCCAACATCGAGATGCTGGAGCCGCGTCTGCAGGATGCGATGAACCTACCCGAGCACCTGCAACCGCTGGCCAAGAAGATCCGCCGCCAGTTCGAGCACCTGCGTGCCGAACCGCAGTGGCTGCGCCAGCAGACCCAGGGCAGCGAGCTGGATTTGCAGGCCTGTGTCGACTTTCAGGTCGAGCGCAAGCTGGGCCAGATCCACGAGCCGGGCCTGTTCATGGACCGCCGCCGCCAGCATCGAGACCTCAGCTGTCTGGCATTGGCCGACCTGTCCATGTCCACCGATGCGCACGTCAACAACGAACGCCGCGTGATCGATGTGGTGGGTGACAGCCTGATGCTGTTCTCCGAAGCCCTGTCGGTGGCCGGTGACGACTTTGCCCTGTACGGCTTTTCCTCGCTGCGCCGTCACCATGTGCGCATGCTGGAAATCAAGGGCTTTGACCAGAAGTACAACGCCAATGTCTGTGGTGCCATCCAGTCGCTCAAGCCCGGTTACTACACCCGCATGGGTACCGCCATCCGCCGCGCCACCCAGCTGCTGGAAAAGCGCCCGCACCGGCGCAAGCTGCTGCTGCTGATCACCGACGGCAAGCCCAATGACCTGGATATCTATGAAGGCCGCTATGGCGTGGAAGATACCCGTCAGGCGGTGATGGAAGCGCGCAGGGCCGGACTGATTCCGTTTTGCATCACCATCGACCAGCAAGCCGAGGACTACCTGCCCTACATGTTTGGTGCCAACGGTTTTACCGTGATCAAGGAGCCGGTGCAGCTGCCTACCCGCCTGCCACAGCTGTACCGGTTGTTGACGGAGCCTTAAGGTTTTTGGGTAGTGGTTTACAACCACCCTGTCATTCTGCGCGTAGCGAAGGGCAGTTGCAGAATCCAGGGGTTGATTTTGGCTTCGGTGTGGCAGGGCGAGGCGCTGCGCAAAGCTACGCAGCCGCGCCGAAGCAAGCTTCGTCACGCCTGCTGATGCTTTGCTCCGGCCTCGCCCTGCCTGCAGATACACCTTGCCGTTTGAGGGAGTGGCCCGGCTGTGCCGGGCTGCTTCGCGGCGTTTGGGGCGAGCTTTGTGCATCTGGTTTGTGCGTCGGTAGGTGCGAATTTATTCGCACTCGGCAAGCCTTGGTTATTCTTGAGCAGCGAAGCACAGTTGCTGAGTCCAGGATGTCGGAGGCTGTGTAAAGGTGCTAAGGTATACCCGTAACGGGTACGATCAATGGAGTGATTCGAATGCGTATTTTGAAACGAAAGGATTTTGCACGGTGGCAGGATGATGAAAGCTTGCCTGATCTTGCTTTATGCAAAGCGGTTCAGGAAATGGGTAACGGCCTGTTTGATGCGGACTTGGGCGGCTTGCTTTACAAGAAACGCATTGCCCGTTCAGGAGCAGGCAAGAGCAGTAGTTACCGGACTTTATTGTCTGTCAGGCTGGGTGAACGCTATGTGTTTCTGCATGGGTTCTCCAAGAATGACAAAGCCAACATTACCCAGGCCGAAAAGAAAGCTCTCCAGTACGCCGGCAGGGTGTTTCTGGAACTGGACGGAGAGTCTCTGGACAAGGCGTTGTTGTCCGGTGTTTTGCAGGAGGTGAACTGTGAGCAATATCATTGAATCACTCAGGGATGATTTGGGTGCGCTTGAGGCAGCCGGGGCCATTGACAAGGTAACCATGCGCGAGTTTGATGCTTTGTGCCCACCGCCGGTGCGTGATTTTGATGCGCAAGCAATCAGGCAACTGCGGGAAACACTCAAATTCAGCCAGCCGGTGTTTGCGTTGCATCTGCACACAACAGCTTCAACCATTCGCAAGTGGGAGCAGGGTGAAACCCGTCCGAGCGGTCCCGCACTCAAGCTGCTCAATGTGATTGCGGACAAGGGCTTGCAGGCCATTCTTTGACGGCGACAACCAGCGACATGACTGAAACCAAATCTCTCAACAAGAAAATCCAGGCCCGCCAGTGGCTGTTTCCGCTGGCATCGTTGTACGCCATGCTTGTGTTGCCGTTGTCGGTAGTGTCCATGCTTGGGCAAATTCACTGGCTGCCGGGCCTGGCCAATCCCCATGTGCATGCCCACGAACTGATCTTCGGTGTGGCGTTTCTGGTGATTTGCGGTTACCTGCTGGGCAATGTCGAGCGTAAAAAACTGCTGTGGCTGACCGCGTGCTGGTTGCTGGCACGAATCAGCTTCTGGCTGCTGGGCTTTCATCCGCTGGGCTCGCTGTTTGCTGCCGGGGCAGCGTTTATGCTGGCCCAGCAGGTGGTTCCGGCATTCTGGCGCGCGAGCAAGTGGCAAAACCGTAGCGTGGCGCCCATGGTGGCGCTGGTCGGCCTGCTGACCGCCGTGGCCGGGGCGGATGCGTCCGTGTTTGCCGCGCTGCTGCCCCATGCGCTGATTGTACTGTCGGCACTGATGTTTTTCATGGGCGGACGGGTGATTGCGCCGGTGTTGGCCAGCTTCTGGTTGCAGCAGAATGTGCGCATGGGTAACCGTGTGCAGCCCAATGTGGAAGGGGCCGGGCTGGTTGCGCTGGCGCTGGGCTTTCTGCTGCAGGTTCTGGATGTGCTGCCGGTTATCAAGGGTCTGCTGTTGTTGCTGGCCGGCGGCATTATTGCCGTGCGTATCCTGCGCTGGCAGCCATGGCTTTATCGCAGCCGCCCCGACATCCTGTTTTTGTTTGCCGGTTACTGCGGACTGGCGCTGGGCGTATTCCTGCTCGGTCTGCGCGAGTTTGTGCCGGTGGCGCAGCTGCTGGCTACCCATGCTGTCACAGTGGCTGCGCTGGGTGTGTTGATGGTGACCATCATGGCGCGGGTTACCGTAGTCAAGCTGTACAAGGATGCCAATGCGCTAAAAAGCAGCCATGTGGCCAGTGGTCTTTTGGTGCTGGCCGCCATCGCCCGGCTGCTGGCGCCCTTACTGCCTGCGGCCTATATGCCGCTGCTACACAGCGCCATGCTGTGCTGGAGTCTGGGCTTTGCCGTGCTGTTGTCGGTGTTGTGGCGCTGTCGATAAAAACCGCACTGCATACGCATCAGCGAGAATGCTCAGACGAGCCAAAGACCAGATGATTCATCGTCACGTACCGTGTCGGGTAAACTGGCAGCATGAATGCATATTCCTCACAGGGTCGCACGGCTTGGTCCGTGTTTTGGATCTTTCTGCGCCTCGGCCTGACTTCGTTTGGCGGGCCGGTGGCACATCTGGGTTATTTTCGGGATGAGTTTGTTGCACGCCGCCAGTGGCTAAGCGAGCGCAGCTACGCTGATCTGGTTGCGTTGTGCCAATTTTTGCCCGGACCGGCCAGCAGTCAGGTGGGCATGGCTATCGGGCTGTCCCGCTGTGGCTATGCGGGGGCGCTGGCTGCCTGGGCCGGTTTTACCTTACCGTCTGCAGCTGCGCTCATGTTGCTGGCTGGCGGCATGCACGCTTACGGCGACCGGGTACCGGTCAGCGCGATGAATGGTTTGAAGGTGGTTGCGGTGGCCGTAGTGGCGCAAGCGGTCTGGAACATGGCGCGTGCTTTGTGCCCGGACACGCCGCGCAGGCTGATGATGGCAGCGACCGCCAGCTTTGTGCTGTGGTTGCCTTTTGCCTGGAGTCAGGTGCTGGTCATTGCCGTGGCTGCACTGGTTGGCTTGTTGTGGTTGCGGCCAGCAGGAAGCCCTGCCACTGAGGACCTGGCTGTGAGCGTTACGCGGCGGGCCGGAGTGCTGTGGCTGAGTATGTTCTTCTTGCTGCTGATTGGCTTGCCGCTTGCTGCCGCTGTGTTTCCTGGCCAGACACTGGCGCTGGTGGATGCGTTTTACCGGGCTGGCTCGCTGGTGTTTGGCGGTGGCCATGTGGTGTTGCCGTTGCTACAGGCAGAAACGGTAACGCCCGGCTGGGTAGATAACGACATGTTTCTCGCCGGTTATGGTGCGGCCCAGGCTGTGCCTGGCCCGCTGTTTACTTTTGCCGCCTTCCTGGGTGCGGCAATGAATCAGGCACCGACGGGCTGGCTCGGCGGCCTGATTTGCTTGCTGGCAGTGTTTGCACCTTCGTTTTTGTTGGTGGCTGGCGTGTGGCCGTTTTGGCAGCAACTAAGGCGCAACAGCCGTGTGCAAGCCATGTTGCTGGGCGTCAATGCGGCTGTGGTCGGTTTATTGCTGGCGGCGCTGTATCGGCCGGTATGGACCAGTGCGATTGATTCGCTGCAGGATGTTGCGCTGGCCGGACTGGCATTGCTGGCTTTGATGCGCTGGCGGCTGCCACCCTGGCTGGTTGTGCTCGGTTGTGCCTTGTTCGGCGCATTTGCAACCATGCTGTGGCCGGGCTGAACATGCTCATGACTGGTCACTGACAGGCACAGTGATTTTGGCTTCAAATCCGTCAACGTGCCCTGCAATCGGAGAGCTGAGTTGCAGTGGGCTGCCAATGCGCTGGCTGATGACGTGCACAATGGCCAGACCCAGCCCGTTGCCGCTGTTGCTGGCACCGCCCCGCTGGAAACGTTCGGTCAACTGCCGGAGTACAGCGCCTGCCACCACCGGACTCTGATTGCGCACGCTCAAGGTACCATCGTGTGTCAGCCTGACCAGCACAGGCGTGCCTGCAGTGCCGTGTCGCAGCGCGTTTTCGACCAGATTGCGATACAGAATGGCAAATATGTCCGGGTCCAGGCAGGACAGCAGCGGCTGCTCCGGCAGCTGCAGCATGATGCGCTCTGTCTTCAGGATACGGGACAAGTCTGCAGTCAGCAGGCGGGCGACCGGGCGCAAGTCGGCATGCTGGCTGCGGCACAGCTGGCCGCCTTCGGCCCGCGCCAGTTGCAACAGGCGCTCGGACAGGGCGGTCAGGCGCTTGAGTGTACGTTCAATGTCTTGTGCCCGTTGCCTGGTGTCTGTTTCACCGGTTTCTGCGTGCAAGCGTTGTACCTGGGCAATGGCTCCGGCCAGTGGTGTGCGCAACTCGTGGGCGGCATTGGCGGCAAAGTTGCGTTCTGCGGTAAAAGCTGCCTCCAGGCGGCCCAGCAAGTCGTTCAGGGTGTCTGCCACGGGTGCGATTTCGGCTGGCAGATCCTCAATCGGCAGCAGCGACAGGTCATGCTCATCACGTTTGGCCAGTTTGTTGCGAAACTGGCGCAGTGGCGCGAGGCTGGAGCGCACGGCCAGAGCAATTGCCAGCAGTGCCACCGGAATAAAGATGAGAATGGGCAGGCCAAGGGAAATCTGGACATCCTGCGCCATGGCCTGGCGATGGCGCAGAGGCTCTGCCACGGTAATGCGGAGGCTGCCTTGCAGGGTGCTTTCATTGTAGAGCCGGTGCGTGCCAGTTTGACGAAAGCCATTACCGTTCCAGGCCGGGAAGTGAGCCGGATCGGCATCATGTGAGCGCAGCAGGATGCGGCCTTGTGCGTCACGAACCAGGTAGGTGATCAGCTCGTCATGCGTGTTGAATTCGGCCAGCCGTCGTGTCACGCCAGCATCATCACGTTCCAGAATGTCAGCGACCGCCAGCGGCAAAATGCGCTGTGCGGTTTCTTGCAGGGCGGAGTCGAATACCTGGTTGATTTCGCTGCGTACCCGGAGTGCCGTCATGGTTGCCGCAGCAGCCCACAGCACCAGCAGCAGGATGCCCAGCGATACGCCAAGCCGGCTTTGCAGGCTGCGCAGCATGTTAGCCTTGCCCCAGCCGGTAGCCCAGCCCGCGTTCGGTCCTGATCAGATCGGCACCAAGCTTTTTGCGCAAGCGGCTGATGTGCACTTCAATGGTGTTGCTTTCGACTTCGTCATCAAACGAATACAGCTTGTCTTCCAGCCTGGCGCGGGATAATAACTGGCCGGGATTGCCAAGGAATGCTTCCAGCAACACCCACTCACGGGCGGTCAGGGCCACTGTGCGGTTGTCGCGCAGAATAGTGCGGGCAGCCAGGTCAATCTGCAGGTTGCCATGGGTGAGCAGGGGGTTGGGATTGCCGCTGTAACGGCGTGCGACCGAGCCGATACGCGCCGACAGTTCGGCCAGATCAAAGGGCTTGACCAGATAATCGTCCGCGCCGGCGTTGAGCCCTTCAATCCGGTCGGAGACCTGATCAAGCGCCGTCAGGATCATCACGGGGGTGCCGAGGCCGCGGCCGCGCAGGCGGCGCAAAAAGGGCAGACCGCGGCCGTCGGGCAGCATCAGGTCAAGCAAAATCAGGTCATAGGTCGCCACGGCCAGTGCGCTGTCAGCAGTGTCGAGGCGCTGTACCCAGTCGACCGAATGGCCATCAGCAGCGAGCTGGTCGTGTACTGCCGCCCCCAGGGTGTTGTCATCTTCAATCAGCAAAATACGCATAAACAGGCTTCTCCAGTGGGGGTGCGTGCTGTGACTGTGGCAGCAGCAGGTCAGGCTGCGTTGTCCTGCATGACGGTTAGAAAGATGCACTATCCATTGTGCTGTTTTGTCAGGCGGGTGCGGCAGTTCACGTCACTGCCTACATTAATTCATGCAACCCTTAACCGAGCCTGAACACGCTTTTTTATCTGCTTCAGGGTGCTGTCAGCTCGGCGATGGATTCTGGGGCTGCCAACCAACCTGATAGGAGTTTTGCCATGAAAATCTTTACTTCCACCGCTGCCGTACTCGCCCTGGCCGTTTCCGGACTGGTCTATGCCGATGACGACTGCCGCAGCCCAATGTCCGAATGGCAGCCACGCGAGGCCGTAACCGCGTATGTGACAGACCTTGGCATCAGCCCGGAGCGTTTGCGGGTCGATGATGGCTGTTATGAAGTGCGTGGTCTGGATGCCGATGGCAACCGGGTCGAGCTGGAAATCGAACCGGCACTGCTGGTCGTGCAAAAACTGAAAGTACGCTTTCAGCCTGATGCCGACCTGTCGCGCTACCTGCCTGCCGGACAGACCAAACTGGGCAAGGCGGGTGAAAACCGGCTGAACGAGCCGCGCAGCGACAAACGTTAAGGAGCAGGCCATGTACCTCACAGGACCTGCTTTGGCACTGTTTGCCGTATTGGCTGCCATCGTCATGGGAGCACAAACCTACGCCCCCTTTGGCTCGGAGAACGCACTGGGCATCGCGCTCGGTGCGGGTTCCACAGCCGCCATGAGTATGGCCTTGATTCTGTCCACCCGCCCAAAACTGCTGGAGCCGTTGTTTGGCGGGCTGGACCGGATGTATCAGGTGCACAAGTGGCTGGGTATCGCAGCGCTGGCTTTGATGCTGGCACATAACAGTTATGAGCCTGATCTTGAACACTTTGTCCGTGAAACCAGACTGGGTCACCGGGCTGAAGATGTGGGCGAATGGGCCTTTAATGGCCTGATAGGACTGATTTTGCTCAGCTGGTTCAAGCGAATTCCGTTGCTTCGGCTGGAGCTGCCCTGGGCATGGTGGCGTTTTACCCACCGCTTTACCGGGGCATTGTTTGCTCTGGTCGTGTTTCATGTGCTTGCCATTGATACACCGGCTGATACCACAGGTGCATTGCATCTGTATCTAAACGTGCTGTGCTTTGCCGGCATTTTTGCCTGGTTGTTTACATTGGTGGCACCCAAATTCAGAAGACGCTCTTTTGTGCTGGATGACATCAGCCGGCACGGCAGCATTACCGAACTCAGGCTGCAACCGGAAAGCCGGCCCATGCAGTGGCAGCCTGGCCAGTTCGCCTTTGTCTCCGCAGCGGGGGCCGGGATGGGAGAGCCGCATCCCTTTACCATTGCCGGCGCCCCGGAGAGGGACGGCAGCCTGCGCTTTGGCATCAAAGCGCTTGGCCGCTGGACCGCTCAGCTACCCGATTATTTGCAGCCCGGACAGCGCTTGCAGGTGGAAGGCCCTTATGGACGCTTTGTGTTTCGCAAGCGGATCAAGCAGCAGGTGTGGCTGGCTGGGGGTATTGGTATTACACCGTTTCTGGCCTGGGCCGAGGCGCTGCAGGAGCGCAATGACCAGCACATTGTACTGGTGTGGACGGTCGCCTGCCGCGACGAAGCGTTTGCAGCTGAGCGCCTGGCGGCCTGTGCGGCACGCTATCCGCAACTGGAAGTACACATTGTGGTCAGTGCCGAGGAGGGCCGGTTGACGGCACAGAAACTGGTCGCACGGGTGCCGTTTTCCATGCGTGAGGCAGAGCTGTTTTATTGTGGGCCGGAAGGCTTGCGTAAAGCGATCGAGAAAGGTCTCAAGGCGATGGGGCAAAGCCCGAAGCGGATTCATTACGAAGAGTTTGAATTGCGCTGAGGGTGATTGTCCTGTTGTTTTTTACCGCTGGCTTTTGCCGGCGGTTTTTTTATGTGGCACTGGCAGGGTGCAGACGCCAAGTGCTGATCATGGGGCCAGTGATCCAGTGCTGTCTTAAAACTTATACGCCGCCCGCATGTAGTAATAGCGGCCATTAAAGCCGAAGGGCGAGTATTGGGAATAAGGCACTACTTTGTCGGCGGCACTCATGGGGTAGCCAGAATCCTCCCATTTGTCCGGCATGGTATCCAACAGGTTCAAGCCGCCCAGCGCCAAAGTCAGCGCCTGACCGAAGTGATAGGCCAGCTCGGCATCCAGTGTCCATTTGGCGGCAAACACCACCTTGTTACTGTCCAGTGTGCTGGCGTATTTGCCATAGCGGTTCAGGTTGAACACCAGGTCGTAGGCTCTTGTTGAGTATTTGCTGTGCAGGTTGATCCGGTCAGCCGGCTGGCCCTGCTTAACCAGAACCCGGTTAAAAGTATCCAGCATGATGTTATTGCCATCTTGGCCCAGCATTCCGGCCGGTTGCCTGACGTTTTTGATCCTGGTTTTGCTGTATTGGTAGCCACTGAGCAATTTCAGCGTTGCGTCCTGCTTGAGGTCAAGATTGTAGTCAAGCCGTAGGTCTACGCCGTGGGTACGGGTTTTGAGGGCATTGGCAAAATAGACGGCACCATCAATGTTGTATTGGTCCAGCACGGGTTTGGCCGCGGGCGCGCTATCGGCTGAAATATAGGTGGTGGGCATGATGCGGTCATGGATGTCGGTGACAAAACCGTCAAGGCTGGCTGTCAGGTTGGGCGTGGGCTGAAACACCAGTCCCATGCTCAGGTGGGTGGACTTTTCCACTTTCAGCTTTTTGGCACCCAGCGCACGGCTGACCGGATGATCAACGGCAAAGTTGCCCCACAGGGTAGGTGCCGAGTTGGCGGTATTGCGGTAGGAACCCGTGTAGGAAAAATGGCTTTGCGTCAGCGAGGGGGCACGAAAACCGGTATTGAGGCTGGTGCGCAGCAGCAAGTTGTCGATTGGCCGGAAACGCAAGGCCAGCTTGCCGCCAAAAGCGCTGCCAAAGTCATTGTGATGAGCCAGCCGCGCGGCAGTGTCCAGCGTCCAGCGCTGGCTGAGCCTGTAGTTCAAGTCACCATACACAGAATGGGTTTGGCGCCGCTCCGAGACTTCATTGTCCGGGCTAAAACCGGGAAAGCCCTGGGCACCACCGGGACTGTTGATACCACCGTGGGTGCCCTGCTCATAAGAGGCACGATCACCTGCCCTGATGCGATAGTGCTCCTGGCGCACTTCGTAGCCATAAGACAGAGTGTGCAAGCCGATTTTTTTGCTCAGGGCCAGGTTCAACGCTTGCTGGGTGTAGTGGGTGGAGCCGGCATCAAACGCGGTGGGACTGGTAGGTCCCAACGAGGCGTTCAGCGAGTTTTTGACATAAAAGTGGAAGTCATTGTGACCGTGGGTGTAGCTCAGGTCCCAGTCAGTACCATCGTTGAAAATGCCTTTGGCCCCGCCAGTCAGTGAGTAATCGCTTATTTTGGGCGCGATTTTGGGCAAAAAACCGCTGGGGTACAGCTCTGTGATGTTGCCGTCATCATCGGCATGACGAAAGTATGCTCCCGCACGGCTGTGCCTGCGGTTATACAGGGCGTGCGAATAAAATGTGGTGTCGCCGCGCAACAGCTCTGCATTCAGCAGAAATGAGCCATCGCGGCTATCTGCATCGCCAAAACGGGTGTTGATCCGGCCGCCGTCTGCCATGTCACGCCCGGCTCGGTTGGTGCGGCCACGGTCGCGCCAGGCTCCGGTCAGGTTGATAAAACCGTCGCCACGCAGGGGAATGCTGTGAAACAGGCTGGCCAGCTTGTTCTGGCCATCGCCTTGGCCGGTCTGGCCGTAGTGCATGCGTGCCTGGCTGGGTTGGCCGTAGCCTTTAAGAATGATGTTGATGGTGCCGGCAATGGCATCAGAACCATATTGGGCTGAAGCGCTGTCACGCAGGATTTCCACACGGCTGATGGCAGCCAGGGGAATGATGTTCAAATCCACGCTGGAGCTGCCACGCCCTACTGTACCGTTGTTGTGCAGCAGTGAGCTTTGATGCAGCCGTTTGCCATTGACCAGCACCAATACCTGATCCGGGTTCAGGCCGCGCAGTGTGAAGGGCGCTGCATGGTCGGTGCCGTCGGCGATGCTGGGTGCTGGCGCATTAAAGCCCGGTACCAGTGCAGCCAGCGCACGGGTCAGACTGCTATGGCCACTGGATTCCAGCTCGGCGGCGGTGATCACATCAATCGGTACCTCGGCATCCAGCGCATTACGTTTGCCGCCGAGTGAGCCGACCCGGGCCTTGGCCTGTGTTTCAACCTGCATCAGCTGCTCCAGCGGCAGCTGGTAATACTCGTCAGCTTGCTGGTTGGCAAAGGCAGTGCTCATGCCCAGGGCAAGGAACAGATAACCTGGAATTTTTATCATGGCTGGTCTTTCCGCAAGACGGTGGCAATTGAAAGCAGGGGTGAGCCAATTTTCAGGCCGCTGGCAACAGCGGCTGCATAGTTGATTTTGATTTGGGGCTTTTGCTCGACCACGTTGAGCTGGATGATCCCGCCACTGTCGGCAAAGCCCCTGCTTTCACTGATGCTGAGAGCGCCGTGTTGGTGGGCAAACTGTATTGCCGCCAAACGGCCGCTGGCACTGTGCAGGTTGATAAACAGGATATCAGTCGGGCCGATTTGCTTGAGTGTTTGGGCGTAGTGCAACTCGACGGGCTTGCCCTGAATGTGCTTGTTGCGGTAAAGCTCGTCCAGCAAGGCGCCGAAGGGGTTGTCTCCCAGCACAGTGATGACAAAGTGCGCGCGCTCTGCCGGTGGCCAGTCCACATAGCTGGCAAAGCGGCCAAGAAACACCGCGGTCAGCCGGGTTTCTGCGTCAGTGTTGGCATGGGCAGCTGGCACCAGCAGCATCATGCAAACTGTCAAGCGGATTGAGAGACGGTACGCCAAACGCATCTAGGCAACACGATAGGTGTTACGGCCTGCATCCTTTGCCCGGTAGAGTGCGGCATCAGCAGCAGACAGCATGGCGGCAATGGGTGTATTCGCCGGCTGATTGGTTGAGCTGTACACGCCGAGGCTGGCGGTTACCTTCAGGCTGCGCTCGGGAGCGTACTCGATGTTGCAGCTGGCTAATCCCTGCTGAATGCGCTCTACCACGGTAATGCAGGTGTCCAGTGAAGCATTGTCACAGGCAATCAAGAACTCTTCGCCGCCGAACCGTGCAACCAGATCGTAGTCGCGTGCGCTGCTGCGCAATACTTTGGCGGTTTCCTGCAGCACCAGATCGCCCGCCTGATGCCCGTAGGTGTCGTTAATTTTCTTGAAAAAATCCAGATCCACCATAATCAGGCCGAAAGGCTGACTGGTGCGCCGGGCGCGTGCGACCATGCTGCCCAAGAGTTCCATGGCATGATGCCGGTTGGTCAGGCCGGTCAGGGCGTCGGTGGTGGCCAGTTTGAACAGGCGTTCATCACGCTCCTGGATATCGATCAGCATCGAGTTGAAGACATCGTACAGGTGTTTGAATTCGTCCTGGTGGCCTGACTCAAGCACGGTGCGGTAGTTTTTGGTCTGGGCGACAGTGCGCATGCCGTCGATCAGGTTAAGGATGGGCCGGGTAAATACAGCCTGAAACTTCAATGATAAAAACAGCAGCAAAATGACGGTCAAGCCTGAAGCAATCACCTGCATCAGGACAAACCGGCGAAACTGGTCCCATATCTCCCGGGTATCAGACAGGATCGCCAGTGAACCAATGGCCTGCCCTTCAAAAAGGATCGGCTTGGCTACGCCCATCCAGTCCGGCTGAATGCGCTGGATGAACTGGCCTGCCTGTTGCAGTGCATCGGGTTGTTCGTCAAGAATTTGGGCCAGCGCTTGTTTGTGAGCTTGCGCACGGGCAGCCGGCAATTGCTGTGAACGGTACTCGCCCAGCACTTGCCCGGAGCTGTCGGTGGCAATCGCCAGCAAAATGTGCGGGTTGGCCTGCAGTGAGGCAAGAATGCTACTGGCGCTGTTGGCATCACCGAACGCCAGAGCCGCACGCATGTTGTCACTGATGACATCGGTCAGCTGGTGCAACACTTGCATCGACGATTTTGACTGGTTCAGATAGGTCGAATAGACCATGATCAGGGAAGAAATCAGCAACGCAAAGCCGCCGCTTAAACCAAGCAGAATGATCAACTTGTAACGTATTGCGATTTTGTTGAACATCGCCGTGGCTGCCTTTGGTGATTGTTTCAGCTTTGACTACGGTTTGCTTTGTCCCCGTCCAATAGACGGGTGCCACTACGATGTCGGACTCAGGGTAATGCAGGCTTGGTCGCAGTGATATTCGACTTTATTCTCCGCACCGGCCTTGAATTAAGTGCCCAAGGCAATCAGCGTGTTATGGAGTGTTGTTAATCGCTGAAGGCCATTTGCCATGATCTGGATCATACCGTCTTGGCAAACAGCCCGCAACCGGTCTGTGTGGCTGCTTGCGGAGCGGCAAAGCCAGTGCAAGTCTGGTTGTGCTGGCTTGCTTCCAGGCGATTGGCGTGCTGCCCCAAGGTCGAACTTAACTGGATCAATATCGCCAAAATGCTGGCGTAAACAGGATCAGCAGGGAAAACACTTCCAGCCGCCCGAGAATCATGGCCAGGCTGAGGATCAGCTTGGCGGTGTCGGGCAGGGTGCCGTAATGGAAGGTGGCATCGCCCAGTGCCGGGCCAAGGTTGTTCATGCAGGAAGCCAGTGTGGAGAAGGCGGTGATCGGGTCCAGCTCGCAGGCCAGCAGCGCCAGCATCAGCATGAAGAAGGTGCCCAGATAGACGGCACTGAACCCCCAGACTGCCTCAATCACCCGGTCGGGTACGCTGCGTTTGCCCAGCTTGACGGTGAAGACGCCACTGGGATGCAGCAGGCGCTGGATTTCACGCTGGCCCTGGCGTAGCAGCAACATTACCCGCATCACCTTCATGCCGCCGCCGGTGGAGCCGGCGCAGGCGCCGATAAAGGCGGTGTACAGCAACAGATAGGGCAGGAAACTGGGCCAGGCGCTGAAATCGGTGACGCTAAAACCGGTGGTGGTGGCCACTGTGACCACCTGGAACAGGGCATGACGCAGGGCCAGCTCCGGCTGCTGGTAATGTTGATATAGCACCAGCACGATAAAAGTGAGCAGCACGGTGCTGCCCAACAGCTTGAGGTAGAAACGGCATTCGGCGTCGCGCCAGTAGGCCTTGAGTGAGCGGTTGTGCAGCGCCAGGAAGTGCAGCGAGAAGTTCATGCCCGACAGTACCATGAAGAACACGGCAATCAGCTCGATACCGGCGCTGTTGAAGTGGCCGATGCTGGCATCGTGGGTGGAAAAGCCGCCAATGGCGATGGTGGCGAAGCTGTGACCGATGGCGTCGAAGCCGTCCATGCCGGCCAGCCAGTAGGCCAGCGCACACAGGACGGTAAGGCCGCAGTAGATCAGCCACAGGGTTTTGGCGGTGTCGGCAATGCGCGGCGACAGCTTGTTGTCCTTGATCGGGCCGGGCATTTCGCTGCGGTACAGCTGCATGCCGCCCACGCCGAGCATGGGCATGATCGCCACGGCCAGCACCACGATACCCATGCCACCCAGCCATTGCAGTTGCTGGCGGTAATAGAGGATGGCACGGGGCAAATCGTCGAGCCCGGTGAGTACGGTGGCACCGGTGGTGCTGAGGCCGGAAAACGACTCGAACAGCGAATCGGCCAGGTCCATTTGCGGCACGGGCGAGAAATAGAATGGCATGGCCCCGAAACAGGCCAGCACGATCCAGAACAGGGCGGTAATCAGGTAGCCGTCGCGTACCCTCAATTCTTCGCGCCGCCCGCGTACCGGCAGCCAGGTGAGCAGGCCGGTGAGCAGGGTGATGCCCAGAGCCAGCGCAAAGCTGCCGCTGGCATCACTGCCGTCATGCAGTGACAGTAACAGCGGTGGCACATGGGTCAGGCTGAACAGCATCAGCAGGATGCCCAGGATACGGGCAATGGCGGCAAAGTGCATGGTGGCTGGTCCTGCCGGCTAGAAAAAACTGAGCCCGACCTGGAACAGGCGTTCCACGTCGGGGATGTGTTTTTTGTCCACCACGAACAGGATGACGTGGTCGCCGCTGCTGATTTGGGTGTCTTTTTCCGCCATGATCACCTCGTCATCGCGGATGATGGCGCCGATTGCTGCGCCGGGCGGCAGGCGGATGTCGCGGATCTTGCGTCCCACCACCTTGCTGGATTTCTCATCACCGTGGGCGATGGCTTCGATCGCTTCGGCCGCGCCACGGCGCAGCGAGTGCACGCTGACCACGTCGCCCTTGCGCACATGGGCCAACAGCACGCTGAGGGTGGCCAGCTGCGGACTGATGGCAATGTCGATGGCGCCACCCTGCATCAGGTCGACATAGGCCGGGTTGTTGATGATGGCCATCACCTTGCGCACGCCGATGCGTTTGGCCAGCAGGCTGGACATGATGTTGGCGTCGTCGTCGTTGGTGACGGCGATGAACAGGTCGGCCTGGTCGATGTTCTCTTCCAGCAGCAGGTCGCGGTCGGAGGCGCTGCCGTGCAGGACCACGCTGCTGTCCAGATGGTCGGACAGGTGGCGGCAGCGTGCGGCATCCAGTTCGATGATCTTGACCTGGCAGCGGCTTTCGATGGCTTCGGCCAACCGTTCACCAACGTGACCACCGCCGGCAATCACTACCTTGCGGTAGCCGTCTTCCGGGCGTTGCAGTTCGTTCATCATGGCGCGGATCTGGTGGCGGGCGGCAATGAAGAACACCTCGTCACCCACTTCGATCACGGTGCCGCCGACCAGCTTGAGCGGGTGGTCGCGGCGAAAAATGGCTGCCACTCGCACGTCGGCATTGGGCAGGTGATTGCGCAGTTCGCGCAGCTGGTGGCCGACCAGCATGCCGCCATCACGGGCACGCACGCAGACCAGCTGCGCCTTGCCGTCGGCAAAGTCCATCACCTGCAGGGTGCCGGGGTTTTCCACCAGCCGCTTGATATGGTGGGTGACCACCTGCTCGGGGCTGATGCAGACATCAATCGGCAGCGCCTCGGGGCTGAACAGTTCGTGGCGCAATAGGTACTGCGTGGCGCGTACACGGGCGATCTTGGTCGGCGTGCGGAACAGGGTATGTGCCACCTGGCAGGCGATCATGTTGATTTCGTCGCTATTGGTGACGGCCACCAGCAGGTCGGCATCTTCGGCACTGGCCTGGCGCAGCACCGATGGAAAAGAGGCATGGCCGGCCACCGTACGGATGTCCAGACGCTCGCCCAGCTCGCGCAGGCGCTCGTGATCGGTATCCACCACGGTGATGTTGTTGGCCTCGCTGGCCAGCTGCTCGGCGAGATTGCCGCCGACCTGGCCAGCGCCGAGGATAAGGATGTTCATGCCTGCCTGCACCCGTTGTTGTCAGAGGCGGTATTTTGCGACTGATGGGGGTGGAGTACAAGCCGGGACATTTACTGCTTTTGCAACAGAGCGTAATAGAAACCGTCATGCCCGTCCGGCTGCGGGAACAGCTGGCGGCCGTGGTGCTGCTCGATACCGCACTCAAGGCCGGTGGGCAACTCTTTGGCATCCGGGGTACGGGCCAGGAATTGACCGATGTTGTCACTGTTTTCCGTTGGCAGGATCGAACAGGTGGCATATAGCAGCAGACCGCCGGGTTTGAGTGTTGGCCAGAGTATGTCCAGCAGTTCGCCCTGCAATTTGGCCAGCTCGGCAATGTCGTCCGGCTGGCGGGTCAGCTTGATATCGGGGTTGCGGCGGATCACTCCGGTGGCGGAGCAGGGCGCATCCAGCAAAATGCGGTCAAACGGTTGGCCGTCCCACCAGTTATCCACATCCCGTACATCGGTGGCTTTGAGGCTGGCCGTCAGTCGCAGGCGGTTGAGGTTGTCCTGTACCCGTTTCAGGCGCTCCGCTTCCAGGTCCAGTGCCAGCAGGGAGTCCAGTGCGGGCTGGGTTTCCAGAATGTGGCAGGTCTTGCCACCGGGGGCGCAGCAGGCGTCCAGTACGCGCTGGCCGGGTCGAGCGTCCAGCAGTTGCGCTGATAGCTGGGCGGCTTCGTCCTGCACGCTGCACAGGCCGTCGGCAAAGCCGGGCAGCTGATGCACATCGCAGGGCTGCTCCAGCCGGATGCCGCTATGGCTGTATACGGTGGCTGTGGCGGTGATGCCGGCCTGCTGCAGTTGCTGTAAATAGTCGTCACGTGACACCCGCTGGGCATTGACGCGCAGGGTCATTGGCGGGTGCTGGTTGTTGGCGGCGCAGATCTCCAGCCAGTGTTCCGGCCAGAATGCCTTGAGGGATTTTTGCAGCCAGCGCGGGTGGGCGGTGACTACGACCGGGTCTTTTTCCAGCTGCGGCAACAGTTCTTCGGCCTCGCGCTGGGCGCGGCGCAGCACGGCATTGACCAGTCCTTTTGCCCATTTTTTCTTCAGTGAATCGGCACAGGTAACGGTTTCACTGAGGACGGCATGTGCCGGAATGCGGGTATGCAGCAGCTGATAGAGGCCGATCAGCAGCAATGCCTGTACGTCCTGGTCGGCACGACGCAGGGGTTTGTCGAGAAACCGGTCCAGCAGGATTTCCAGCCGTGGCTGCCAGCGGGCGGTGCCCATGGCCAGCTCGCGCACCAGTGCCCGCTCGTTGTCGGCTACCTGCTGCAACACATTGGGCAGGCTGCCGGCCAGTGAAGCCTTGCCCTGCAATACGGCAGTGAGCGCGTGGGTGGCGGCCAGACGCGGATTCATTGCCCCAGCACCTGGCCAGTCGCAAACAATTCGGCACGACCATTGAACAGGTCGGCAAAGTCCATGGCGCGGGCGTTGGGCAGCTGCAGGCGGGTCAGCAGCAATGCGCCTTCGCCACAGGCAACCTGCAGGCCATTGCGGTCGGCGTGCAGGATTTCGCCAGGCTGGCCCTTGCCGTCGGCCAGCTGTGCGGCATGCACCTTGAGTGACTGGCCCTGCAGCAGGCTATGGCTGATTGGCCAGGGGTTGAAGGCGCGGATGGCGCGTTCGATCTCGATGGCCGGGCGTGACCAGTCAATCAGCGCACAGTCCTTGCTCAGTTTATGCGCGTAGTTGGCGAGGCTGTCGTCCTGTATCTCTGGCTGCGCCTTGCCGGCCAGCAGCAACTCGACGGTTGCCAGCACGGCGGGCGGGCCCAGTTCAGCCAGGCGGTCGTGCAGGCCGCCGCCGGTGTCGGTGGCAGCAACCGGGGTGACTGTTTTCAACAGCATGGGGCCGGTATCCAGCCCGGCTTCCATCTGCATCACGGTGACACCGGTTTCGGTATCGCCGGCTTCAATGGCACGCTGGATCGGTGCCGCGCCGCGCCAGCGTGGCAACAGCGAGGCATGGCTGTTGATGCAGCCCAGTCGTGGTGTATCCAGGATAACCTGCGGCAGGATCAGCCCATAGGCCACCACCACCATCAGGTCGGCATCGAAAGCGGCCAGCTCTTGTTGTGCTTCTTCGTTGCGCAGGCTGGCCGGCTGCAGCACGGGGATGTCGTGCTTTTGTGCCAGTTGCTTGACCGGACTGGCCACCAGCTTCTGGCCGCGTCCTGCTGGCCGGTCAGGCTGGGTGTAGACGGCTACCACCTGATGCCGGCTGTCCAGCAGCGCCTGCAAATGGGCGGCGGCAAAGTCGGGCGTGCCAGCAAAGACGATGCGGGCGGGTGGTGTGCTGTGCGGGTCGGTCATGGGGTGTCCTGGTGGGGTATGTTTTGCTTGTGTGATGCGGTGTTGATTTGGGTTTGTCGTGGCCGGGCCGTCGTGCAGGCATTGTGCTTGCAGGTGCGAATTTATTCGCACAAATAACGGTCGACCATATTTATTGTGCGAATAAATTCGCACCTACAGGGGAAGCTCGCTCCCACAATCAGCGGGCATCCAGACGATGCTGTTTTTCCAGTTTCTTGCGGATGCGGTCGCGCTTGAGACGGGACAGGTAATCGACAAACAGCTTGCCGTTAAGGTGGTCGCACTCGTGCTGGATGCATACTGCGAGCAAGCCCTCGGCTTCCAGCTCGAATGGCTGGCCGTCACGGTCCAGCGCCTTGACGCGTACGCGTAGCGGGCGGTCAACGTCCTCAAAAAAGCCGGGCACCGACAGACAGCCTTCCTGGTAGGGGCCGGCATCATCGCTCAGGGTTTCGATCACGGGGTTGATGAATACCCGGGGCTCATCCTTGTCTTCGGACAGGTCCATGACGATGATCTGCTTGTGCACGTCCACCTGGGTGGCGGCCAGTCCGATGCCGGGCGCATCGTACATGGTTTCGAACATGTCATCGATCAGCTGGCGAATTCCGTCATCAACTGTTGCGACCGGCTGGGCCAGGGTGCGCAGGCGCGGATCGGGGTATTCAAGAATTTTTAAAATGGCCATAAGTCTTTGTGTCGTATGTGTGACGCATGCATGGAATAAATCCGGTTTGCACTGCTAATATGGTGTACATTATTGCAAAAACAACAGGCTCTTGCCTGTTTGCTTTTGTTGCGGATGGAAGTGTTGCCGAAAAGTATAGGGCGTGCCCCATGCAAGGCGGGCGTAAACCTGACGGATATGGCTGTGCTTCTGCCGGCTGTCCGGTTTCAGGACAGCCCGGAACCGGGGCGAACAACCAAGACACATGATAAAGGGAATCACCACATGAGGAAAACCTTACTTGCCATGGTACTGCTGGCTGCTGGCGGCCTGGCACAGGCAGACGTCGAGCTCAGGGCCAATCATCCTGACAACTATACTGTGGTCAAGGGCGATACCCTGTGGGATATTTCAGGCAAGTTTCTGCGCCAGCCCTGGAAGTGGCCGGAAATCTGGCATGCCAACCCGCAGGTGAAAAACCCGCACCTGATTTACCCGGGCGATGTGCTGAGCCTGGTGTATATCGATGGCAAACCGCGCCTCATGGTCAATCGTGGTAACGGTGGCACCATCAAGCTGACGCCAGGCATCCGCAAGAGCCCGATGGCCGAGGCCATTCCAAGCATTCCGCTGGAAGCCATCAACAGCTTTTTGCTGAACAACCGTATTGTCAATTCCAAACGCGAGTTTGACGGTGCTCCTTATGTGGTAGCTGGCAATGCCGAGCGCGTCCTGAGTGGTCATAACGACCGTATCTACGTACGCGGCAATGTCCAGGAAGAAAATGCCTATGATGTATTCCGCCAGGGCAAGACCTACCATGATCCGGCCACCGGCGAGTTTCTGGGTATCAACGCTGATTATGTGGGCAGCGGTGATGTGGTCGCCAGGGAGCGTGACATCGGCACCATGGTGCTGAGCCGCACGGCACAGGAAGTCCGCCTGGCCGACCGTGTATTTGCTACCGAAGAGCGCGCGATTACCTCGACCTTTTTCCCGAGTGAGCCGGCAAGCAGCATCGATGGCCTGATTCTGGATGTGCCGCGCGGAGTTAGCCAGATTGGCCAGCTTGACGTGGTCACCATCAACAGGGGCGAGCGTGACGGTTTGCAGGCCGGCAACGTGCTGGCGGTGTACAAAACTGGCGAAACCGTACGTGATCAGGTTACGGGCGACAGGGTCAAGGTGCCGGATGAGCGTTCCGGTGTCCTGATGGTTTTCCGCACTTACGAGAAAATGAGCTACGGTCTGGTGTTGCAGGCCAGCCGTCAACTGGCGGTCATGGACAAGGTCAAGAACCCCTGATGCACAATCTGCGAGGCTGGCGGGAAGCCGGCTTCGCAGCGCCGACAGGCGCACCATGCATGGACGAAACACTGGACAGGATGCCACGACATGAACACTCCCTCCCTTGCCGAGCTGCAGGCCCGGCTGCTGTTGAATTCCCTTCCTCACATTGGTCCGCAACGTTTTTTGCAGTTGCTGGCGCACTATGGTGATGCCGTTACCGCTTGCCGGTCGCCTGCTGCCGGCTGGCGTGCGCTGAATATGCCGGAGCCGGCGATTGCTGCCCGGCAGGAGCCGGAGTTGCATGCTGTCGCCGAGCGGGCGACACGCTGGCAAGAGCAGGACGACTGCCATATTCTGCTGCATGATGGTGACGGCTATCCCGGGCTGCTTGGTGAAACTGCCGGGGCACCGCCGGTTATATTTGTGCAGGGCAATGTGCAGTTGCTGCAACAGCCGCAACTGGCCGTCATCGGCAGCCGCCATGCCAGCCCGGCCGGCGAGCGGCTGGCCTTCGAGTTTGCCAGAACCATGGCGGCGAGCGGTTGCTGTATTACCAGCGGGCTGGCGCTGGGTATTGACAGTGCCGCCCATCGCGGAGCGCTGGCGGTTTCAGGGCCAACCCTGGCCGTGGTAGGTACCGGCTTGCTACGTACTTATCCGGCACGCAACCGTCAATTGCAGGCGCAGATTGTGGCAGAAGGTGGTGCCATGGTTTCGGAGCTGCCGCTGGATACCGGCCCCCATGCCAGCCACTTTCCCAGGCGCAACCGCATTATCAGCGGCCTGTCACTGGGTGTGCTGGTGGTCGAAGCGGGCGTGGCCAGCGGCTCGCTGATTACCGCTCGCTATGCGGCCGAGCAGGGCCGCGATGTGTTTGCCATTCCGGGCTCGGTGCATTATCCGGGCAGCAAGGGCTGCCACCAGCTGATACGTGAGGGTGCGATTCTGGTCGAAACTGTCCAGGACATTCTGGAGCAATGGCAACACTGGCAGCAGTTGCCGCCATCCGTGACGGCGGATGTTGCTGAATACGAACCCCACCCGGTGACTGACCTGCTGCGCGGCCAGCCGCTGAATACCGAGGATCTGGCCATGCTGCTGGATGCTGATATCAGCGAGTTGTTGACCGAGCTGACCAATCTGGAAATTGACGGCCGCATCCGCCAACATGGCGGGCAGTGGTTTTTCATGGCTTAGGTTGCAACCGTCCGCGCGGGCTCAGCGCAGCACTTCGCCTGAGAGCAAATCGCGAATGGTGCTGGGCTGCTGTCTGTGCCCCAGAGGAGCGTTGAGCACGGCATCCAGCTGGTTGTGGAAATATTGCTCGACATGCAGCCGGCTGGTGGCTGCCGGGTGTTTGGTCGGGTTGGCCGAGGTGGAGACCAGCGGTCCGGTCAGCCGGCACAGTTCCTGCACCAGCGGATGATCACTGACCCGCACCGCAACACTGGTATGGCGTCCGCTGATCCATTTGGGTACCCGGCCATGGTGCGGGACCAGCCAGGTGTTGGGGCCGGGCCAGCTGTCTTCCAGCAATTGCCGCTGCTCCGCAGCAAGCCCTTCCAGTAGCCAGGTCAGCTGCCCGATATCGGCCGCCACCAGAATCAGTCCTTTGTGTACCGGCCGTTGCTTGATGTCGAGAATGCGCTGCACGGCTTGCTCATTCCACGGATCGCAGCCCAGTCCCCAGACCGCTTCGGTCGGGTAGGCAATCACACCGCCCTTGCGGATTTTTTGTGCGGCCTGCTGCAGGTGCCAGTGGCTGGTCATGGCTTAGTTGCCTGCCAGCCGGTCCCGCAATGCCTGCATCACCGGAGCGGTATCGGGCCGCTGGCTGGTCCAGACAGAAAATGCTTCGGCCGCCTGGCCGACCAGCATGCCGAGACCGTCCAGTGTACGCCCGGCACCCTGCTCTTGTGCCCAGCGGTTGAAGGCGGTGGTGTCCTTGCCGTACATCATGTCGTAACAGACCGTCTGGGCGGGCTTGACCAGTGTCGGCGCCAGTGGCGGCAGCTCACCGTGCAGGCTGGCGGAAGTTGCATTGATGATCAGGTCCACCGGAGTATCGATCCAGTCAAAGCCGCAGGCGACGACAGGGCCCAGATCGGCAAACTCACTGGCCAGCTGTTCGGCCTTTTCCACCGTGCGGTTGGCAATCGCCAGTTCGGCCGGCTGTTGGGCCAGCAAAGGCTCCAGCACACCACGGGCGGCACCGCCGGCACCCAGCAGCAGGATGCGCTGGCCCGCCAGTGGTACATTGTTTTGCAGCAGGTCACTGACCAGCCCGGCGCCATCGGTGTTGTCGCCGCGGATGCGACCGTTGTCCAGTTTGATCAAGGTATTGACCGCTCCGGCACGGCGGGCGCGTCCGCTCAGTTCGTCGGCGAGAGCGAAGGCCTGTTCCTTGAAGGGTACGGTTACGTTACAGCCGCATCCGCCACTGGTAAAAAACTGCTGCAGGCTGCCGGCAAAGTCGTCCAGCGGAGCCAGCAGGGCTTCATAGGTCAGCTGCAGGCCGGTCTGTTCGGCAAACATGCGGTGAATGAAAGGGGACTGGCTGTGGGCAATCGGGTTGCCAAAAACGGCGTATCTTTGCATGTCAGGCTCCGAATTCTTTCAGCCAGTTACGATTTTGCAGGAAGTAGTCGGTCAGGCGGGCTTCCTCGCTGCCGGGCTCGGGTTTCCAGTCGTAAGCCCAGCGCACCATGGGCGGTAGCGACATCAGGATGGACTCGGTGCGCCCGCCGGACTGCAGGCCAAACAATGTGCCACGGTCAAACACCAGGTTGAATTCCACATAGCGGCCACGGCGATAGGACTGAAACTCGCGCTGGGCTTCGGTGAATGGCGTGTTGCGGCGGCGCTCGATGATGGGCAGGTAGGCCTCAAGATAGGCGTCGCCGATGGCCTGGACAAAGGCAAAACTCTGCTCGAAGCCCCATTGGTTGAGGTCATCGAAGAACAGGCCGCCGATACCGCGTGGCTCGTTACGGTGCTTCAGGTGGAAGTAGCGGTCACACCATTCCTTGTATTCGCTGTAAACATTTTCGCCAAACGGCTGGCAGGCATCGCGTGCGACCCGGTGCCAGTGCACACAGTCTTCTTCCTGCCCGTAATAGGGCGTCAGGTCGAAGCCGCCGCCAAACCACCACACCGGTTCTTCGCCGGGTTTTTCCGCCACAAACAGGCGCACGTTAGCGTGCGATGTGGGCACGTGAGGGTTTTCCGGATGGATCACCAGCGATACGCCCATCGCCTGAAAACTGCGTCCGGCCAGCTCGGGACGGCTGGCGCTGGCAGAAGCCGGCAGCTGGTCGCCGAATACATGGGAGAAATTGACGCCGCCCTTTTCAATTAGCGCACCATTGGTGATGACGCGGGTACGGCCACCGCCGCCGGCTTCGCGCTGCCAGGCATCCTCGACAAAGCGGGCCTTGCTGTCATTTTGCTCCAGTTCGGTGCAAATACGGTCTTGCAGGTTCATGAAATACTGTTTGACGGCGTCGATATCCAGGCTCACCAGCTTTTCTCCGTGGTCGTTTGGGCCGGCAAAGCATAGCATGGTTGGCAGCTTTACTTGAGTTTGCATCGTCCGGCACGAAGCAGCTTGTTGCGCGCAGGGCTTGATCCCTGAGCGAGCGGCTCGCGGGGAAACCCGCTTGTATAGGCAGAAGTTTCGGTGGTGCCGTGAAGTCAGCCGATAACGCATGACCTGGCAGTCATTAATACGGCCAAATGGCTGGCAAAAAACCAGCGCAGTCGCTAATCCTGTACTAAAATGGTCAACCATTCGCGATTGAAATCATGACAAGCTGCCCCCATGTCTGGCAGTGTTTCCCTTTTGTTTTTACAGGTGCCCCGTGACCCAGATTGCCAACCCCCTGCTGCAGGATTTCGACCTGCCACCCTTTGCTGCCATCAAACCCGAACACGTAGTCCCGGCCATCGACCAGCTGCTGGCCGATAGCCGCAAGCAGGTTGCCGAACTGCTGCAGCGCAAGGACGGTTTCACCTGGGACAACCTGGTGCTGCCGATGGATGAAATGTCGGCCAAACTGGGGCAGGCATGGAGTCCGGTCGGGCATCTGAATGCGGTATGTAACAACGCCGAGCTGCGCGAAGCCTACGAGGCTTGTTTGCCCAAACTGTCCGAGTTCTGGACCGAACTGGGTCAGAACCGTGAGCTATTTGAAGCCTACAAGGCGCTGGCGAGCAGCCCGGCGGCACAAGAGTTGAACGATGCCCAGCGCAAGGTGCTGGACAACGAGCTGCGTGACTTCCATCTGTCCGGTATCGACCTGCCGCTTGAGCAACAGGCGCGTTACGGCGAAATCCAGAAAGAACTGTCCGAACTGTCGAGCAAGTTCTCCAACCAGTTGCTGGATGCCACCCAGGCCTGGACCAAACATATTACTGATGAAAGCGCACTGGCTGGTCTTCCCGAATCTGCCCGTGGCCAGCTGGCGCAAGCCGCCGCCGAGAAAGAACTGGATGGCTGGCTGGTGACGCTGGAGTTTCCCAGCTACTACGCCATCATGACCTATGCTGATGATCGTGCACTGCGTGAAGAGGTCTACACCGCCTACAGCACCCGAGCCTCCGAGCAGGGACCCAATGCCGGTGAATTCGACAACACGCCGGTGATGGCACGCACGCTGGAGTTGCGCCAGGAGCTGGCCGAATTGCTGGGCTTTGCCCATTACAGCGACCTGTCACTGGCCACCAAGATGGCCGACAGCCCGCAGCAGGTGCTGGACTTCCTTAACGATCTGGGCGTGCGCAGCAAGCCCTTTGCCGAGCGGGATCTTGCCGAGCTGAAGGCCTTTGCCGCCGAACAGGGCTGCGCCGATCTGCAAAGCTGGGATGTTGGCTACTACAGCGAAAAACTGCGCGAACAGCGTTATAGCATCAGCGAAGAGGAAGTGCGCCAGTATTTCCCGGTCAACCGCGTACTGGATGGCATGTTCCAGATCGTGCAGCGCCTGTTCGGTATCGAAATCAGTGAAGAGCAGGACTTTGAGCGCTGGCACCCCGAGGTGCGCCTGTTCAGGGTGCAGGAAAACGGCCAGACCGTTGGTCGCTTCTATTTCGACCTCTATGCCCGCAGCAACAAGCGTGGCGGTGCCTGGATGGATGGCGCGCGTGACCAGTTCCGCAACGGCAAGGGCGAACTGGTGCTGCCCGTGGCCTATCTGGTGTGCAACTTCACCCCTGCCGTCGGCGACAAGCCGGCGCTGCTGACCCACGATGAGGTCACCACCCTGTTCCACGAATTCGGCCATGGCCTGCATCACATGCTGACCCGTGTCGAGCAGCTGGGCGTGTCCGGCATCAACGGCGTGGCCTGGGATGCGGTCGAGCTGCCCAGCCAGTTCATGGAAAACTGGTGCTGGGAGCAGGAAGGGCTGGCGCTGATTGCCGGTCACTGGGAATCCGGTGAGCCGTTGCCGGCCGAGATGCTGGAGCGCATGCTGGCCGCACGTAACTTCCAGTCCGGCATGATGATGGTGCGCCAGCTCGAATTCTCGCTGTTCGATTTCGAACTGCACGGCAGCCAGGGGCAGGGGCGCAGCGTGCAACAGGTGCTGGACGAGGTGCGCAGCCGGGTGGCGGTGATGACCCCGCCGGCCTGGAACCGCTTTGCCAACAGCTTCGGCCACATCTTTGCCGGTGGTTATGCAGCCGGTTACTACAGCTACAAGTGGGCCGAGGTGTTGTCGGCGGATGCCTTCTCGCGTTTTGAGGAAGAGGGCGTGCTCAACCCGCAAACCGGCCGTGCCTTCCGTGACAGCATTCTGGCCAAGGGCGGTTCATACGAGCCACTGCAGCTGTTTGTCGAATTCCGTGGTCGCGAACCACAGATCGATGCCCTGCTGCGCCATAGCGGGCTGGCAGCCTGATTTGCGTTCCCTGCCGTCATCCCTGTTTGGTGACGACGGCAGGGAAACCGGTCGTGTGATCAACAACAAAAAGGCGGCTGATGGCTGACAATGGCCGGCGTAATGATCAAATCAGAGCCTGATTAACTGAACAGGGAGCAACAGCTGCCCAAACAAGAGAGCGCCATGACTACCACTGAAACCACCGAACAGCCCGTTAAAAAACAGTTCATTGCCAGCGCCGTATGTCCGGCCTGTGAAGCCATGGACACCATCCGCATGTGGACGGTTGACGGCACCCAGTACCGCGACTGCATCCGCTGCGGCTTTGCCGACTCGCTCAACGAGTTTGGCCAGTCGGTCCCGCTGGAGCTGCCGACCCGGGTCAACCAGGACAAGCCCAAGGTGAAAAAAGCTGCCAAGCCCATGCAGTTTTTCCCCAACCCCAAACTGAAAAAACAGGACGACGAATAACCGGTCACTCAGGTGGTTCGCTCTCCGGTGCGAACTGCGTCCGGCGGAGCGTTGTCATCCTTCCGTCATGAAACGTCCGGCTGCAGGCAGGTCAAGGGCTTGCAGCCGGTCGGCTACTGTCGTTGATCCTTCGGTCGGTAGCAAAACTAGGCTATACTTGCGCTTTTCTGCCAATCCTTTTCTACGGATCAACAACGTGAAACAGACCAACCCCGCCATGCGCACCTTCCAGGATCTGATCCTCGCCCTGCAGAGTTTCTGGGCGGAACAGGGCTGTGTGGTGCTGCAGCCCTACGACATGGAAATGGGTGCCGGCACCTTCCATACCGCGACCTTTCTGCGTGCCATCGGTCCCGAAACCTGGAACGCCGCCTATGTGCAGCCGTCCCGCCGTCCCACAGATGGCCGTTACGGCGACAACCCCAACCGTCTGCAGCATTACTACCAGTTCCAGGTGGTGCTCAAGCCCAATCCCGACAACATCCAGCAGCTGTATCTGGATTCGCTGCGCCACATCGGCCTTGATCCGCTGGTGCATGACATCCGCTTTGTCGAGGACAACTGGGAGTCGCCCACGCTGGGTGCCTGGGGTCTGGGCTGGGAAGTCTGGCTCAACGGCATGGAGGTGACCCAGTTCACCTACTTCCAGCAGGTCGGCGGTGTCGAGTGCTATCCGGTCACCGGCGAAATCACCTACGGTCTGGAGCGTCTGGCCATGTACCTGCAGGGTGTCGACTCGGTCTACGATCTGGTCTATTCCGACGGTCCGTTCGGCAAGGTCACCTATGGCGATGTGTTCCACCAGAACGAGGTGGAGCAGTCCACCTACAACTTCGAGCACGCCAATGTCGACAAGCTGTTCGAGCTGTTCGATTTCTATGAAAGCGAAGCCAACCGCCTGATAGCGCTGGAGCTGCCACTGCCCACCTACGAGATGGTGCTCAAGGCCAGCCATACCTTCAACCTGCTGGATGCACGCCGGGCCATTTCCGTGACCGAGCGTCAGCGCTACATCCTGCGCGTGCGCAATCTGGCCCGTGCCGTGGCGCAAAGCTATCTGCAGGCCCGTGCCAAACTGGGCTTCCCCATGGCCCCGGAACACTTGCGTGATGAAGTACTGGCCAGGCTGGAGGCGGAACAATGAGTACACAGGATTTTCTGGTCGAGCTGGGTACCGAAGAGCTGCCACCCAAGGCGCTGAAAACCCTGGCAAAAGCTTTCACCGACGGTATCGTTGCCGGTCTGAAAGCGGCCGGTCTGCCCCATGGCAAGGTGCACAGCTATGCCGCGCCACGCCGTCTGGCAGTGCTGGTCGAGCAACTGGCCGAGCGCCAGGCCGATCGCGAACAGGCAATGGACGGCCCGCCCGTGCAGGCCGCCTTTGATGCCAATGGCAACCCCACCCAGGCCGCGCTGGGCTTTGCCCGCCGCTGTGGTGTCGAGCTGGATGCCATCGACCGTAGCGGTGCCAAGCTGCGCTTTGTACAGCAGATTGCCGGTCAGGCAACCGCCGAGCTGCTGCCCGGTATTGTCGAGCAGTCGCTGGACAAGCTGCCGATTCCCAAGCGCATGCGCTGGGGTGCCCGTCGTGAAGAATTCGTCCGTCCGACCCAGTGGCTGGTGATGCTGCTGGGCGAGCAGGTGGTGGATTGCACGCTGCTGGCGCAAACCGCCGGCCGTGAGTCCATGGGTCACCGTTTCCACCATAACCAGCCGGTCAGCATCCAGCGTCCGACGGATTATCTGGAAGCCCTGCGCAGCGCCAAGGTGCTGGCCGACTTTGATGAGCGTCGTGAGCTGATTGCCAGCAAGGTCACCGAGCTGGCCGCCAAAGAGAACGGCAAGGCCATCATGCCTGCAGATCTGCTGGATGAAGTGGCTTCTCTGGTCGAGTGGCCGGTGCCGCTGGTGTGCTCCTTTGAAGAGCACTTCCTGCAGGTACCCCAGGAAGCCCTGATCGCCACCATGCAGGATGACCAGCGTTACTTCTGTCTGGTCGATGGCGAAGGCAAACTGCTGCCGCGCTTCATCACCGTCGCCAACCTGGAGAGTAAAGACCCAGCGCAGGTAGTGTCCGGTAACGAAAAGGTTGTCCGTCCACGCCTGAGTGATGCCGAGTTCTTCTACCTGCAGGACCAGAAGCAATCACTGGAAAGCTTCAACGAACTGCTGAAAAACGTGGTGTTCCAGGCCGAACTGGGCACCGTGTACGAAAAGGCCGAGCGTGTCTCTGCGCTGGCTGCACAAATCGCTACACAGATTGGCGGCAACGCCGAGCACGCCGCCCGCGCCGGTATCCTCTCCAAGTGCGACCTGGCCACCGCCATGGTCGGCGAGTATCCGGAAATGCAGGGTATTGCCGGCTACTACTATGCACAGCTGAACAACGAACCGGGCGATGTACCGGCGGCACTGAACGAGCAGTACATGCCGCGTGGTGCCGGTGCCGAGCTGCCAGCCACCCTGACCGGTGCTGCCGTGGCCGTGGCCGACAAGATCGACACCCTGGTCGGCATCTTCGGTGTCGGCATGCTGCCTACTGGTAGCCGCGACCCCTATGCACTGCGTCGTGCAGCGTTGGGCGTGCTGCGCATCCTGATCGAGAAGGAACTGGAGCAGCCGCTGACCCCGCTGCTGCAAGCCGCCATCGACCAGTACGGTTCACGCGTCAAGGCCGACGGCCTGCTGGCACAGGTTCACGATTTCATCTTCGACCGTCTGCGTGCTCGCTATGAAGATGCTGGTATCGAGGTCAGCGTCTATCAGGCCGTGCGTGCCGTACATCCCGACTCGCCGCTGGACTTCGACCAGCGCGTACAGGCGGTGCAGCACTTCCGCAGCCTGAGCGAAGCCGAAGCACTGGCCGCCGCCAACAAGCGGGTGTCCAACGTGCTGGGTGATGCCGAGGACGGCCAGGTACAGGAATCCCTGCTGGCCGAGCCGGCAGAAAAGGCCCTGTTTGCCGCCCTGCAACAGGCGCAACAGGACGTCGCCCCGCTGGCCGCCGCCCATGACTACACCGGCATCCTCACCCGTCTGGCGCAACTGCAACAGCCGGTCGATGCCTTCTTTGACGATGTCATGGTCAACGCCGAAGACAGTGCCATCCGCGCCAATCGTCATGCACTGCTGGCGCAGTTGCGTGGGTTGTTCCTCAGCGTGGCGGATATTTCGCTGTTGGGATAGCAGATGTACTGAAAGTCAAAAGGGCGCTGTTTTCAGCGCCCTTTTTGTTTCATTGGTTCTGCAAAACAGTTGTGCCACGAGTGGTTAAGCGATATTTCTGCAAGCGACTATTGGGCTTATCAGGAAGGGTATATTCGATATACTCATGCTCAAGCAGCCATTTGATTTGTCGATTCAAGCCACTTGATACGCTTTTATGGCCAAGCGCTCTGGCGATTTCTGT